>MDTB01095782.1_pt1 | contig 25798 bp, 18 predicted proteins | sample 811161 | NCBI WGS metagenome assembly MDTB01 (sample SAMN05326650, study PRJNA326480) | marine metagenome | isolation source: seawater | place: Mediterranean Sea | collected 2009
AGCGTAGATACCTAATTCTTTTTCGGTAATTATTTTAAATTGCCAACCTCTATCGGCGCAGAACTCCTGTGCCGATTTCCACTTTGCTTCATTGATACCGTATTGAGCAATTTCTTCTAAGTACTTTTTTGTTCGTCTTCTTTTAGGTGGGGGTTTAGTAAATCGTTCTGGTTTTACTTCTATGAGATATTCACCGCCAATAGTCTTGAGATAGAAGTCAACAATGTAACGATGTATTCGGTTATCAATAGGAGATCGATATGGAAGAACAATTTCTTCTGACGCCCATTCTAATACATCATTATTTAAGTCGCACCAATTCATAAATTTTACTTCATATCCAGAGCGATAGATAATCTTATGTACATTACCCCTATATTTCTCTGGATTTTTAGGATTAAATTTTCCTTGATGTAGTTCTTTTGTATAAGTCATATAAATAAGATAAATAAGAAATCATTACAATTCATAGGTATTTATACTAATGTCAAATACAGTCTCAAAAACAGAGAAAGATCAAGCGACTTCTGCTGACCCAAAAAATAAAAAAGGAAAAGTTGCTGATAGAGGAGGAGAATTGTATTTGTCATTCCCGCAAGAAGTCATGAGCGGAGAAGATGATAAATCAGAAAGATTTCCACACTCTATTCTTTTTACTTTGTTAATCAGAGAAAAAGGAAAATCTTCTGGTAGATTGAGAGAAGGATTAAATCCAGGAAATTCTGGAGTAGAAGTTACTAATTCAGGCTCAACATTATCTGCGGAAAAGGGTGGTACAAATGCTGTCTTGAAAACTGCTGGTACTTTAGTGGGTGCTGGTACTGCTGCCGTGATTGGTAAGAAAGCGATTAATGCTGTTACAGGTGGTAGTGTTATAGGTACAGCCGCGACAGCCCTTGGAGTTGGTGCAGGAGCCTTGGCATTCACTAATGATGAAGTTGGTGGTAATGTTTCTAATGCATTGGGCAAAATAGAAGAATTTGTGAAGAAGTCAGGTGAATTCCTATTTCCTACTGATACAGTATTAAAGACTGGAAAAGTCATGCGACTATATGTTCCTCAAGCACCGCAAGAAGTGTTTGGTGCTAGTTGGTCTGAAACAGAATTAGGAACACTACTTGGGGCAGCCAACTCTGGTGCTCTTGGTCAGACTTTTTCAGAAACAATAGATAATTTTAAAAACGCAATAGCAAACCGTAATCCTGGCATGCTCGGTAATGATGCAGGTGCAGAATTTGTGGGAAGAAAACTAGCAGGAATATCTGCTGTTACACAAGCGTTAGGATTTAATTTTAATTTGAATGCCGCTATTGAACTCAATACAGGTAAAGTGCCTAATCCATATAAAGAACAATTATTCAAATCAATGAACTTTAGAAAGTTTGCATATCAATTTGTGTTTGCTCCTAAAAATCCATATGAGATGGCTCAAGCATATAAGATTATGGATGTTTTCAGAAGACACATGCATCCAGAGAAAGACGATAGTGGATTGTTCTTTCATTATCCTTCATTGTTTCAAATTGAATATCAGTATAAAGGAAAGGCTAATCAGTTCTTAACGAAGATCGCAGACTGTGCCCTGACGAATATGAGCATTGATTACGGTGCAAATTCCACATTAACGACAGTGAAGGATACTTCTGGTGCACCAACAGAAATAAAAATGACTCTACAGTTTCAAGAACTCAGATTGCTTGATCGTGCATTTTTCGAGAATTGGGGACCAGACGCAGTTAAATGGGCACAAGAAGCAGAAGGTTTAACTCCAGTAGATACGGATGATGACATCTCCGAGAACGAAAAGGAGGAAAAAGATCGTAAAGCAAATGAAGGCTCACAGGTCAACCCATAGGAGAGAAGAATGTTTTTTAAAATGTTTCCAAGAATGGCATATGAAATAGAAGGAGAGTATCTAAACTATCCAGATATTTTTAGGCGTGTTGGAACAAATAATGCGTTTAAAAAGTTCATATATCTTGATAGATATCACATAGATGATGGAGAAAGAATCGAAGAAGTTGCTAATGCTATTTACGGAAGTCCTGAGTATCATTGGGTAATTGTAATAACTAATGATATAGTTGATCCTATACATGAATGGCCATTGTCTACTACCGATCTCATCAAATATTGTCAAAAGAAGTATGGAACAAATGGACTGTATACTGTACACCATTATGAGTTTAATGACGCTTCTGGTATTACTGTAGATTACGATGCTACTAAACTTTCAGCGGGTACAATTAAATCAATATCTAATTTTGATTATGAAGTTAAGTTAAACGAAGCGAAAAGAAGTATTAAACTTTTAAAAAAGCAATACTTGACAGAGTTCGTAAATCAATTTAAACAATCTGTGAGAAAGTAAATGGCGGGTGAAGGCCAACACAAAGATAAAGCCGAAGCAGTTGGCGCAGTAAATATTGAAGAAATATACATTCGTACTGCGGACAAAAATTATTTTGATCTTTCCAACTATGTTCAGAATATTTTAATATATGAAAATATCGGTCAATCATGCCTTACCGGTAGCATAGGAATTGCAGATTCATCTAACTTTCTCGGTAAATTAAATCTTAAAGGTAAAGAAATAATTACCATGAAGATTAAATCTCCTTTTCTGCAAGACGGCGATGACATTCATAGGTCGTTTGTAGCATATTCTATTAGCGATAGAATTCAACAGGATGATAGACAACAATTCATGAAAATAAATTTTATTTCCATGGAAGGAGCAAAAGATATATCTACTAGATTATCTAGGAAGTTTTCTGGTCCAACTGATACAATAGCACAAGAAGTATTTAATGAGTATGTACAAGAAACAAGAATATATGATAAAGAAGGTAATCCGACAGGCCCCGTCACACCTCTTCTTATTGGTGGAACACCACATAAAACAAATAACTTTGCGTTTGTTGCTAATAATTGGTCTGCCATTGAAACATTAAATTTTGTTGCTAAGAACTCAGAACCAGCAGATGTTGACAGCAAACAAGTTCTACCAAATTGTTTATTTTTTGAAACAAGAACCGGATTTTATTTTGGAACACTAACCGATTATATTTTAGGGCAGAAAAGAAAAAATTTAATTTATAATGAATATAATTTTATACCAGCGTTAGATCAATCATTTGCTCAGAATGAAGAAAGGCTTACATATGGAAGTTACAATTATGTAAGTCATTTTGTATCAAACCAATATCAGGTGCCCTCTTCTTCTAATTTTGATGAGCATTTTAATGAATTAAAAAATCAAAGAACTGGTTACTATGGAACGCATACTATTGGTATTGATATGGTCAATAGACTGAACTATCAAATGATATTCGATTATGTTGGCAATCTAGAAGATGCAAATCCAAATAATAGGGTAAATAAAAAGTGGGAAGATTTTGCTCATGTAACCGACCACAAACCATTCGCAGAAACTCCCATTTATAATCCTAGAGCATTACAAAGAGTAAAAGTAGGAGCATCTAATTTATTTGACTCCGATGAATTCGGTTATGATATGGCATATTTTGAGAGAATTTCATTGAGACCAACTGCTATCGCTGAACAGAAGAGATTAAAAGTTGTGATCGAAGTTCCCGGTATGACTGATGTACAAGTGGGATATTTAGTGCGACTTAATTATCCTAGTGTAGGAGAAAAACTAACGGGTGACAGTTCACAAGACACTTTAGATCCAGATGTATCTGGACTATACACTATATCAGGAATAATACACAACATATCCGCACAGCAACATAGTATGAAACTTGAGTTGGTAAGAGACTCTTTTGGAGACGATAGATGATGCAGAAATATCCAGAATTTGCTTGGTGGCAAGGTATTGTTGAAAGCAGAAACGATCCAGATAAACTGGGAAGATACCAAGTTCGTATTTTTGGTTATCATAGCCGCGATAGAACTGTATTGCCCACAGAAGATTTGCCATGGTCAATCCCCATGCAACCTGTAACTTCAGCCGCAATTTCAGGAGTAGGTAATTCACCTACGGGTCTCGTAGAAGGATCGGCTGTTATTGGATTCTTTGCAGATGGTGGTGCTGACGGACAGATTCCAGTAATCATGGGATCATTTGGTGCTATGACAATGTTACCATCTAATGAGAATGGTCCTATCAAGTTTGATAGAACGACTGTTGGATTCTACGATAAGAGTGAAATATTTCCTAGAAACAAATCAAAACCTTTTGAGAAAGCAGTATTAGAAGATGTAGAGACTGATAATCCTGACTATGTTGAAGGTGGAGATGTAGAAAAAACTATTACCACTAAAGTAAAAGATGTTGAAGATCAAGGTTATAATAGTCTAGACGAACCAGATTCTCCTAGGCTTGCTAGAGGAGGTAAATGGGCTGAACAACATTTCTCTTTGAAATCAAAGAGAGCGAACAGAATAGGAAAGCAAGACGGATTAAACGATGAGCAGATGGATGCCGAGTATAAAGGTATACCTAAAGCGACTGCTCCAACTTCATCGATTTATACAACAGAAGAACCGAGTTTAACACATCCTGGTATGCCTGCTACGCCAAAACCCAAGTACACAGAAGAGTACTGGGAAGAACCGCTACCACAGGGAGTTGCAGAATCAGCAACACAATATCCGTACAATCATGTAAGAGAATCAGAGAGCGGGCATGTCTTTGAAGTTGATGACACACCAGACGCTGAAAGAATTCATCAATATCACAAGTCTGGTTCTTATGAAGAAATCATAGCAGATGGTTCTAGGTCAGTAAAAATTGTTGGTAAAGATTATGAAATTGTAGTATCAGATAAGCATATACTTGTCCAAGGAGATTGGAATATTACTGTTGATGGTGATTATAATCTAAATGTTTTGGGTAACAAGTATGAAGATATTAATGGTCATTTATTTACTGCTGTCAGAGGAAACGCTGTAACTAAGATACAGGGTAATGAAACAAAAGAGGTAATGACTGATCAATCATTATTAGTAGTTGGAAATAAATGGGAAACTATACAGGCTAATCAGGGAACAGGACAAGTTGTTTTAAGAATTAACGGCTTATATACTAGAAGCATCTCAGAACAAATAGACCTCTATAAATTTGGTAAAGTTGAAGAGATTATGGGAGACTATAAAATAATAGTAAGTCCCGCAGTAGGATTACATCCAAGAAAAGGTCCACCAAATCCAGCAACGGGTGCACCCGTTGGTCGACCAGAAATTCCGGGTATAACTAATTATGGTTCTTTCAAAGTAAAAACTGTAGGTGATATAGAATTTGGCACATCAAAGTTGCCAATAGGAACTACTTTTCCTACAATATCTATGCAGTCTGCTTATATTACTTCAACTGCATTATTAGGACATATAGAAAGCGTTGGTATTATACCTCAACCCATGATAGCACCGGGTATGCCGATGGGCAAGTGGACTCAAGTCGATGCGATAGGAATTATGGAATTAGTATTTGCTGGAAAGATAGATCGTGTCGCTATGGCAGGACCTATCAATGATATAGCCCCAACAATTACCAATATTGGCTTCGCAAAGCATACTACTGCTTCTCCATCAATATCTAGACATGCCGGAAAGATCACAGATAATGGTGGTGGAATGATAAGTATGAACGCTGGTATTATTAAGTTAAATTAGGAGTAACTGATGGATTGTCAATTTGGAGCACTGGGAGATTTAGCAGAAAATATAGGTGGATTCCTAGATGAAATTGATGGTGTTATAAACAAAGTACAGAATAAGATCAATCAAATTCCTGCTTTAATTGATGCTGAATTAGCAAAACATATTGCTGATATAAAGCAGAAGTTAGAAGAAGAATTTCCATTGTTGACAGATTTAGGTCAATTAAAATTGGCGTTACCAGAAGAAATAAAGCAACTAGCAAATTTGGCTCAAGATGGTATTGCATTTGCAAATGAATTTGACAAACTAAAAGAAAAGTATAAAGATGTTGATGTTGAACTACTGAAAGACCCTAGAAATATAGTCGATCTTTTAAAAGGTTTAGAAGGTGATCTTAATAGATTGTGCGATATGGTTCCTACAATGAAAGAAGTTGAAGTTAAAGAATGTGATCCTGATGTGACTGTGACTGAAACAGTAGCGAATCCAAATTTCGGTTTACCAGAAGAGCCAGAATTTGTTACAACAACTGCTACTACTCCAGGCGAGTGTAGAATGGTAAAACAAAAACAACTGAGAGGTAGAGGCAATAGTGAGTTTGCTGACAACATGAAAGTCAATATTGAAGCAAAAGCACTATTGAAGAAAGAAGGAAGAAAAGCGGCTTTCAAAGATTTAAAAAACTTATTATTAAGTTTTGAGTATCCAGACGAACCTGGTTCTGGTAGAGGACTAGGCGATGCTATGGATGGTGCTAAATACGGTATTAATTAATAAGAATTATTATAAATAGTCAAATGGCAATTACTACTAAAGCAACACGCATCTATAAAGACATTGATTTGTCTTTTACTAAAAATGCTGTCTCTAATGATATAGGCAGAAAGGTAGATGTGGGCGCTGTAAAACAGGGTATGAAGAACATCATCTATACTTCTATAGGTGAAAGACTTTTTAATCCTGGCTTCGGTTCTCAATTAAGAGAAATGTTATTTGAACCAGTTGATGCCGCAAGTGCAAGTGTTATTAATAACTTGATAACTCAATGTCTAGAAAATTATGAAAAAAGAGTAGCGATTAGTAGAGTAGATGTCAAAGCAAATGCACTAGAAGATGGGTATAATGTAACCGTAATTTTTAGTATTCTTGGAATAGCAGATAAACAGAGATTAGAAATAGTTTTAGAGAGATTAAGATAATGCCCAATGTAGCAATTAATGGTAATCTTGCAGGAGGAGCCACGACAGGATTAACAACTACTGTAATAGTAAACGGTCAAAGAGTGGTGTGTATAGGATCAGTAGTTGCTTCTCATGGATCTTCGCCACATGCTGCCGCCACAATAGTAGAAGGTAATACGGGTAGAGTATTCATGAACGGTAAAATTCCTTCTGTGACTGGCAATAAAGCAAGTTGTGCCCACGCTTTGGTTGGCACTAGCAATGTAACGATAGGATAAAATAAATGGCAATCAAAAATGTAACAGAATTAGACTTTGATACTATCAAAACAAATCTAAAAGCACACATGCAGAATCAAGAAGAGTTTACAGATTATAACTTTGATGCATCTGGCTTGGCTGTTATTCTAGATTTGCTTGCATATAATACACATTATAATGCTGTTATGGCACATATGGTGGCCAATGAGGCGTTTATAGATTCTGCTGTAAAAAGAAATTCCGTTGTCTCTATCGGAAAGACTATGGGTTATACTCCCAGATCGGCTAGAAGTGCTAAAGCAACAATCGATCTAACAGTTACGCCTGCTACCACATACACTTCAAATACTTTAGTTATTGGAAGAAACACGCAATTTACTTCATCTGTGAATGGAGTAGGTTATAGTTTTTATCCGAGTCAAGATTATACTGCTACTAAAATGACAAACTCAAGTGGTGTAGGGCAATTTGTATTTACTAGTATGGAGTTAATAGAAGGCACGAGGACAGAAACTTCTGAAATAATAAGCACAAACAATACATCTGGTCCTATTATTTTACCGAATGAAAATGTCGATACTACTACTCTTAGAGCAAGAGTCAAAGAAAATTCAGCATCTTCATCAACAACTACCTATAATGTTTCTGATACTATTATCGCTGTTGATAATACATCTAAGGTATTTTATGTAGATGAAAGCGTATCAGGATTTTATCAAGTATCGTTTGGAGACGGTACACTAGGTGTTAAGTTAGTTGCAGATAATGTTGTAACTATTGATTATATTATAAGTTCTGGTCCTGTTGCTAATGGAGCATCTCGATTTAATATTCCCGTGCAAATAACAGGTGCAGGAGAAACAGTTGTTGGTAGTGTTACCGCTGAAGCCGCGGGCGGTGCATTTAGAGAAGACACAGACTCTATTAGATATAATGCACCAAGATTTAATGCTACTAAGAATCGAGCAATTACATTTACTGATTATGAGACATTGATAAGATCAGCAAATCCAAATGTTAAGTCTGTTACCGTTTGGGGTGGAGAAGATAATGATCCGCCTATCTACGGAAAAGTATTCGTATCATTACAACCAAAAACAGGTCTTGTTATAACAGAACAAGAAAAACAAAATTTACTTGATACGACAATAAAGCCAAGACAGCCGATCACGATGCTTACTGAGTTTGTTGAACCAGAATTCACTTTCTTGGGATTAAATATATCTGCTACTTATGACAATAAGATAACCACTCTTTCTAGTGATGCTATAAAAGCGTTGATAATTGCTGAAGCGGAAAATTATTTCAATACAAATCTAAACATGTTGAAAAAGAATTTTTACTATTCGGTTCTTACAAAAAGATTGGGCGCACTTTCAGATTCTATTATCGGAATAAACATGGAACTTAGATTGCAGAAACGACTGGAAGTAGGCACAAATGTTGCAACTAGATATCAACCGAACTTTCACAATAAGATTATGCCAAATTCATTGAGAACAAATCATTTTCAGGCTACTGTAAATAATGCATCATATAAAGTTAGTATTATTGATAAACCAGCGTCTACTGTTGTTGCGCCACAATATAGCGGAACAGGAACATTACAACTGAAAGATGTTTCTGCCGATACTATCATAAATGAAAATATAGGTACTATCGATTATGATACTGGAAAGTTAGATGTTACGAGTTTAATAATAAGTGAAATTACAGGAACAGCAAATACAATACTTCATTTCAATGTAACTCCACACGAAAGTTCAAAGAATGTTTCTTCTGACTTATTAATAAGACAGCAAAGCGATACAACTTATGCAGTAACACAAAAAGCCGCTAGAAATAATGTAATAAATCTAGATCAAAATTCTGCCGATACTGCTAATAATATCATGGCAGGAGTAAATGTAACAATGATTGCAAGGACACTTGACTCCTAATGAGTACAGACGCACCAAGATTTAAGAGATTTATAAAGACTGTAAACATCACTAGTGGTGGGTCTGGTTATTTCGGGAATGCTTCCGAATATATTCTTATACCTGCGCCTAATACCACAGATGTAAATGATACATCTTTACAAGCGACTGCTACTGTAACATTTTTAAGTGGCGCAGTAAGTGCCATCACTATTACTGAACCGGGTGATGGTTACGCTAGTCCAGTAACTCCAGTCTTACAGGGTTCTCCAAGTGCTATTAGTAATATTAGTACAGTAGATCCAAACAGGGATGCTGGAACATATACTAGTCTGATGGCTGATAGTTCAGACTTTAATGGTTCTGGCGCAGTTGTAACATTTACTGTAGATAGCACTGGTGCGGTAACTGCTCAAAGCGTTCAATATGGAACTGGCCAAAATTATCGTGAAGGAGAAAAGATCACAATAAATCCTATCACCTTCGGTGGTCAGGCTGATCATGATCCAGTTGTCTTTCAAGTAACGCATATTGGCGGTGGTTCTGGTGCAACATTCTCTACAGAAGTGGATTATATTGCCAAAGCATCTGACTTCTATGTTGATAATAAATCATGGGCAGTAGAACATCAAATTCCAGAATGGATTGCAGAAGATAATCCACTATTCACTAAGTTTTTTGAATATTACTACGATTTTCTTGATCGTAACACATCAACAGGAATTGGTCCATCAAATATATTAGATACATTTTTAGATCGATATAATGTTGATTTTAAAGATTCTGATGAAGTAACAACTACAAATTTTTTAGAAACTTTTTTAGCAGATTATGGAAAAGATTTTCCTCAGACTGCAACAATTAACAATGAACTGCTTGTCAAAAATCTTCAAGAGTTTTATACAACAAAAGGATCATATAGAGCGATTGAGTTATTATTTAGGATGCTCTATAATGAGAAAGCAACGGTCAAACCAACATCTGAGTTTGTATTACGGGCTTCGGATGGAGTGTGGGATGAAGAATATGTTGTAAGAGTGGTAGACAATAACGCTACATTTGAAAGATTTAATATTACGGAATACAATCCAGAAAGTTTTCAAGGACAGCAAGTAGATGTTCATTATAAGACATCAACTGGCTCTGTAACTTCTAATACGATAATTCAAACTAGTGTTGATCGTGTTAAGACTATTGCATACACTTCTCCACAGGTTTATGAATTAACTTTAAATCTTAAAAGAAATACAACAATCGAGGGTCCAGGTAGTTCTGATACTTATACGGCTGTTATTGGTGGTAAATTCGGCAATGTTTCTGATATTGGTGCCGCAGATGGTTCAAGAACTGCTGGCACTTACACTATCGGTACTAGCGATTACACTACTGATTCTGTTGCTGGTACAGGTGCCACATTTAGTATTGTTGTAAACGGAAGCGGTGCGGCTGCTGTAACTGTTACGGCAGTAGGAACAAATTATGCACCAGGAGAAACAATTACTGTTGCTGATGCAAAGTTGGGAAGTGGTGGAGGAGCCGCTTTAACTTTTAAAGTTGGCACAATCACAGAAGGTTATATAAGATCAATAACTATTGATACTGCTGGTTTAGGATATGTTGCTAATCCTCCGTTGACTATACGAGAAGATGCCACTGATACGATTACAACACAAGCAGTCGCAAGTACTAGAATAACTTCTGGTGCCATCACTAGTGTAGTTATTGATACTGCTGGTTTAGGCTATAATAAAGTTCCGACAGTAACATCAAATAATTTTCCAATTTTTTCTTTTGTCTCTTTAAGAGATGAAGACCCAGATGAACTTGCTTCTAGAAAAGCAACTATATTAAGAGTATTAACTGGCGCAAGTGTAAAAGCAAATTCGCATGCCACAGATGGTGGTTTTAGAGCGGGACAAGTATATCAGATAGACGAAGCCGCGGCAGCCTTTGCTGGTTATGCAATAGATTATTTTGCTGAAGATTACACACTAACAGGTATTTCAAATAAAGGATTCTTGCGAATCAAAGCGATTGATGCAAATAAGAATCCTAAATCTTTTGATGTTATATCAGTTGGTTCTGGTTATACCGCAGAACAGTTCGATATTAATATTACTTCTCCAAATGGAGAAACTTCAACTCTAACATGTACGACAGGACACAGTACAACATATCCTGGTGTGCATGAAACTAGTGCTGGCTTCTTATCTGATATCAATAGAGTACAAGATAATGATCGATATCAGAGTTATGCGTATGATATTGAAACTAGCAGGTCGAAAAAAGAATGGGGAGATTTTGTAAAACGAGCCGCACACCCTGCTGGTATGAAAATGGGAAGTGCCTTATTGATAGAACAGGAAGTTGACTTTGCTACCGCGTTCTCTGTAACTACCGATGTTACACTCTTCACAGTTATACCTGATATCGAAGAAGTATTGGTACAAGACGCAGTTGCTTTAGATATTGAGATCGTATTAACAGTAGAAGCGTTCTCAGTAAGCGATGCCGCTCCAACATTTGAGGTAACAACTACCGCTTCTGACTCAGCGATAGCCAGTGATGAAGGTGCTTTATACGCAACGGATTACTTCTTAACTCCGGGTGATTACGCAGTAGATGACATGCCAATTCTTGATTTCCAGAAATTCTTAACAGAATACTCAACTGGTGAATACGCATTAGATTACTTCTTACACGATGGTGGTAGATATACACTTCTTATCGATGATGATGCGTTAGAAGACAATGCAGGCGAAGTGTATGTAGTAGATGATGCTATAAACATATTCGATATTGGCACCACTCTTGCGGATAGTGTTGAGATAGACGATACAACAATTATTGTATCTCTTGTATACTTTAGAACAGCCACTGATTCTGTTGATACCGCAGATTCTATTAATCTATTGGATATAGGAATTGGTGCAACAGATCAACCAGTAACCGCAGATGTAATTAACTTATTCGATGTAGAATTGGTTGCAACTGATGGTGCAGAAACCGCAGATGTAATTAACTTATTCGATGTAACTGTAGTGTACACCGATTCTTCAAATGTTCAAGATGCACCAGAACTTGAAATAGAAATAATATCTGTAGATACAAACGATGTACAAGATGTTGCAGTATTAGAAGTAGAATTCCCATTAGCAGACGGAGCAGAAACTGCCGATACATTATCAATAGAACCGCAACTAGTAGGAACAGATACAGTAAATACACAAGATGCTGTAAACAATTTTGATGTTACTACGGTTGCAGAAGATGGACCACAGACTGGTGAATTAGTTGTCAGGAGTCCAGGTATAAATAGTACAGATAGTGCCGATATTGCTGATTCTGGATCTGCATCTAGTCAGTCATATGCGGCAGGAGATTATTTTTTAGAAGATTATGTTGCTGATACGGTGGTTAACTTCTAAAAACTATTATAAATAACCTATTAATAACACATTTGTTAAATTTTCCAGGAGAAAAAAATAATGATTAGCGAATCTATATTAAGTGCAAAGGGTGATGTCCAACTCGATTTATTCGATGCAGACGGAAACCTAAAAGAAACCCAAGAGATCAAGAATGTCGTAGTGACTGTTGGTCTTGGATATATCGCATCTCGTATGAAAGATGCATCCGCAACCGCAATGTCACATATGGCAGTCGGTTCTGGCAATACAGCCGCAGCCGCTGGTAACACAACACTCGAAACAGAACTTGGTCGTGTTGCTTTAACATCAACCACAGTTTCAACTAACACAGTTCAGTATATCGGGGATTTCCCTGCTGGTACTGGTACTGGTGCAGTAGTAGAGGCTGGGGTTCTAAATGCAAGTTCAGGCGGAACTTTGTTGTGTCGAACAGTATTTTCTGTTGTGAACAAAGGGGCGTCAGATACTTTGAAGGTAACTTGGACCATCACAGTTTCAGACTCCTAATAGTTAAGGAGTCTTACGGTGGCGTTATTACTTAGGGATCAAGCCCGAGTTCAGCAAGCAAGGTCATTTTATAGAGATGTCTATAATACAAATGACTACTTTTATATGTTTGTCTCTCGGGCGACACCTTGGGCTGATGAAACCAGCCCTGATACCCCAGTGGACAATAGGACCCAGATGGCTGATGTCAGACGGCAAATGCTCTTTGCAAAAAGAGTACAGGGTTCTAATGTCGCTCTTTTAGCAAAGAGAATTAACTGGGTATCTGGAACAGTCTATGATACCTATGATGATAACTATTCATCTACATATAAGTCCAATTCTGGTGCTTCAAATCTTGTAGATGCAAATTTCTATGTATTAACAGATAATTTTAATGTATATAAATGCATAGACAATAATAGCAATGCTCAAAGCACAGTAAAGCCTACCACGACTGGAACAGATATTGTAACTCTAAGTGACGGTTACAAATGGAAATTTATGCTTACAGTAGGAGCCGCAGACAGAACGCTGTTTCTCACAGACAACTTTATTCCTATAAGAAAAGTTTCTGGATCAGGACAACCAGCATTTGATGTTAATGGAGAATTAGATTCGCTATCTATTACTTCTGGAGGTTCTGGATATTCTAGTGCGCCTACTGTAGTTATAAGTGGAGATGGTACAGGTGCCGCGGCAACTGCTACTATTTCAGGTGGGGCTGTTAATACATTGACCATCACATCTGTTGGTTCTGGCTATTCATTTGCATATGTTGAATTTAGTGGCGGTAGTCCTTCTACAGCCGCAACTGCAACTGCTAGTCTAGGTTCAACTGAAGCCGCATCTGCTCAACAATCTGTAGAGTCTACAGCGATTTCTGGAAGCATAGACAAGATTATTGTGACAGCACAAGGAGCAGACTATATTGCAGGAGATGCTCTTGTTGCGATTAGTGGCGATGGTACTGGTGCTACTGCATCACCAACGATAAACTCTGCTGGAAATATCACGGGCGTAACTATAAGTGCTCCTGGAACTAATTATACATTCGCTGATATTTCCATCACACAAACTACTGGCACGGGCGCAAGTGCAACATTTAGAGCGATTATAAGTCCAGAGAACGGACATGGTGCTAATGCACAGAAAGAACTTTTCGCTAAAAACATAGGAATGACCGTATCATTTGAGAATACGAATGAAGATTTAATTTTAGGTAATGAATTCAGACAAGTAGGTGTATATAAAAATCCTTATCAGTTTGCTAGTAGTAGTGCATTGTTTACTACAGGTATTGGTACACCCTGTCATGTTATAGTAGTTTCTAATCCAACTCAATATAATTTAGATGACATAGTAACAACTACTGAAGGAGGAAAATTCAGAGTAATACAAAAGATAGACTCTAATGCTGATGGTACTATCGATAAAGTATATTTACAACAAATAATTGGTGGTATATCAGCATCGTCAACTATTAAAAATGTTACAACAGCCGTTGAAGGTTTGACTATAAATAGTGCAACGAATCCAGAAATTGATCCACATAGTGGCGATTTGTTGTATGTCGATAATAGAAGACCTGTCGTTAGAGACAGCGATCAAACCGAAACAATTAAAGTTGTATTCAAATTTTAGGAAATAAGAAATGGCACTCGATTTAAATGTATCCCCATATTACGATGATTACAATTCATCTAAACAATTCGATCAGATTTTATTTAAACCTGGTGTCGCTGTTCAGGCGCGTGAACTTACGCAGTTACAAACATACTTGCATAAAGCGATTGGAAACCATGCCGGATTTAATATTACTGAAGGAACAAGAGTCACTGGTGGTGAAGGAAGTATATTAAGAAAGCCATACATCAAGATTAATGATGTTGATGCTTCAGCCGCTGCCGTATCTAATAGCACACTTGCAAATTATGTAGGCGATACTATTACAGGTAGCGTAACAGGCATACAAGCAAAGATTCTTTCTGCTTACACTGGTAGTGATGGAGATGTTTACGCCAAGAAAACATTCTATCTTAGATATATCGGTGGTAATACACAAGGAACAAGTGCTGGAGAATTGAATGGTAGTTCTATTCACTTTGATCCAGGCGAAACTCTTACTGTTACTTCAGCGGATTCTGGTAGAAATGGTGACACATTTGTTGTTGATGCAAGTGTTGACTCCACCGGAAACGATATATCAAAAAACTTTTACGGCTACGGACTTTTCTTTGCTATCGCAGAAGGAGTTTTCTTTCTCAAAGGCAGATTCGTAAATCATCTTAGACAAGAAGTCCTTGTTGACAAATACAATCCACTTGCGAGTTCATTTGTTGGACTTACTGTAACAGAAGAAGTTGTAGATTCTGATGATGATACTACTTTGTTGGATCCTGCGGCTGGTTCTTATAACTTTAATGCTCCTGGTGCTGATCGATATAAAATATCAACTACTATTGGAATAAAATCATTAACAGCCGATGCGACTGAAGATTTTATTGTAACTGATAAAATTGTTGAAGGTGGTTACAATCAGAAACTGCCTGATGGCATGAAACAATTAGCAGATTTAGGAAAGATTTTTGCTCAAAGAACACATGAGGAATCTGGCAACTATGTTGTAAGACCATTTACTTTAAGCGTACAAGAGCATTTAAAAGTTGGCGCAAACGGTGGTAGATATACTGCCGCTACTAGTCCTGTCGGCTCTGCAACGAAATTAGTTGCTAATATAGGTGCCGGAACCGCATATGTAAGCGGTTACAGATATGAGTTTGCAACTCCTACTCCATTGTCTTTTGATAAAGGAAATGATACACGAACCGTTGAGAATAGCATTACTTCAACTGCAACGGGTCAGTATGTAACAGTTGATGAGATGGCAGGAAATTGGAGTATATCAGATGGTGCTATTATTCAGATATATGATGGAAGTGCTACCTCTGGTATAGGTAAACAAGCAATAACAAACAATACTCATGGTACTACAGCAAAGCCTGTTGATACTTCAATTATAGGACAAGCGAGAGTTAAGTACATAGAGAAAGTTGGTACTGGCGCAGTCGGTGGAGCAAAATCACAATACCGCTTATATCTCTATGATATTAAAGTTAATACTGGATCATTCGATACTGCAAGAGGATTTGTATATGGATCTGGTAACGATAAAGGAATATGTGATATAGTTCTAGAGCCAGGAAAGAATTCAACTGGACAACAGTTTACAGGTAGTACCTCGTATAGCCTTGGAACATTACTAGTACATGGCAATAATTATTACCAAGTAGTTGCCGCTGGTACATCTCACGCTTCTACTAAGCCCACACATACAAATGGTATTACAGCAAATGGTACTGCCGAACTTGCTTATGTAGGATCTCCTATCGCAGTTCTCAAAGAACAAGACAAAGGAAGACTTTTATTTCCTGCACCATTTACTTCACCTAAAACATTGGCTGCGGCTGGCGGAGGATCATACGATACTAGTTATCAATACCAAGAAGAGTTTGATGTCAGTATTGATGCCGCTGGACAGTTTACTATTGGAGTAACTTCTCCATTGACTTTCCCATACGGAGTGTCAATGACACAAACAGTATGTGATAGCAATTTTTATATGGTGTTGACTGGTGCTGGATTAACAATTAACGGCACCGCATATCCTCAAGGAGCAGTAGTTCCTTTAACAGCGGCTATGTTCACTTCAGTTAGTTCTAGTTCAATCGCTATAGATTTGGGAACTGTTAGTGGTACTGGTAACGCTAAGTTAAAAGTTAATGTTGCAAATACAGATTCAGTTCCCGTTACTAAAGCATTGAATACTGGTGTTTATGTTAAAATAGATACTTCATCTAATTTAGGTGGTGCTACCGGACCTTGGAACTTAGGAATTCCAGATTGCTTTAAGATAGAAGAAGTTTATGTTGATTCTTCTGCTTATGTGACTACTGGAACTAATCTGCAAGATAAGTTCAGAATAAGAACGGGTCAAACTGATTCTTTATATAAACAAGATTCTTTAGAAAAGTTAGTTGATGCTGGAATAGATACTAATAACAAGTATATCACAGTTAAGTTATCTTGCTTTGTTCCTAACTATACAACATCAAATGGAACATACTTTGCAGTCAATTCATATCCTATAGATGATACTGGTGCTAGTGGTATATACACTTGGCAAGTTCCCGTGTACAGACGAGGGGACATGACAATCGATTTAAAAAATGCGATAGATTTTAGACCGCAAGTTAAAGCGACTGCTAGTGTTACAGCGACAACTATAGGTGCCGCCACAGAAAATCCACAATTAACACATCAATTAAATATTCCTGCTAATGGTGGTATGACTGGATTGCAGAATCCTAATCCTGTTCAGAATTTTACTACAGACATAGAGTTTTATCTCGGTCGTCTAGATAAAATTGTTCTTACTGAATCTGGAGAATTTATTGTAATTAAAGGTATTCCTAGTCTTAACCCCATAGGACCAGTTGCTCCAGCAGGAACGATGACTGTTGCAGAAATGAAAATACCTCCATTTCCTAGTGTTGCTCCTAATATAGCATATGCAATAAAAAATCCTTATATTGGAGTTAAAACTAGAGTAGAACAACCTAAACGCTATACGATGAATGATATAGCGGCTATAGAAAAAAGAATTAATCGTCTAGAATATTATACTGCTATTTCTCTTATGGAAAGAGAAGCCGATAGCATGAGTATTATAGACGCAGATGGCAATGACAGATTTAAAAATGGTATTTTTATTAATACTTTTATTTCACATGCTTTAAGTTCTGTAAGTGATCCTTCATTTAGAGCGGCTATTGATATCAAGCGAAAGCAACTGCATCCCGCATTTAAAGAAGAAATGATTGAATTAATGTACAACGATACATTATCGACTACAGTACAACGACATGATAATATTTTAACATTGCCGGTTGCTGACATGCACGGCACAGATAAAGTTGGATATTATTCAGCAAATAAAACAAATTGGGATCCTGCACCACATGGTCCAGATGTAAGTAGAGTCTTTAATCGTAATCCTATGAGTTCGCATGTTAGAAATACTGCTGGAGAACTTTTGTTTGATTATGTTGGAGATTTGTTAGTTCATCCTAAATCTTCTAACGATTTCACATCGGAAACTTTGGCAGCAGAACAGATAACAGATACTTCACTTTCACAGTATAGTGCAAGTCTAGCAAATTCTATTACTTCTGCCCAAATTGTCCAAAGTTATGACTTTGGATTTGAGACAAGCACTGAAGATGTCAGAACGACTGTTGGTGGTAAACATGAACCTTCAACAACTGATATTGCAGGTACTACTGCCCAATTCTCAGATTCCGACACTTGGGAAACTTCAGCAAGTGATAGAACTGGTAATAACAGAATGTGGGTTGAAGTAGATGTTGAAACTAAAGGTGATATTAGTGTTACAGGTCAAGTCAGTTCTGGTGGAACAATAACTACCTCCGGTGAATGGAGTGCTGACTTAGTTCAACAAAAGACAACAACTACAACAACTGCCACTTCAAATATATTACAAGCAACTTCTGGACCAAGTGGTCAAACGGCAGTAATGGATCTGAGCGGAAGACTTAAATCTTTTTCTATTGATGCGTTTATGAGGGCCAAAGAAATAATAGTTGTAGGACAAAGATTGAAACCAAATACTCCTATATTCTGTTTTGTTGAAGGAGAACATGCTAGTCATCTTGCCTCTGCGGGCACCCCTTGTGTTCTTGCACCACTAACAGGATTCTGGAGAGGAATTAGTAACGGTGGTTGGCCAGCGGCTGGCTATGGTGGTCATAATACTGCTACGAAATGGTTCTCACAGGTAGTTCTACCAACTCCTCAAGAAACATGGCTTGATAAATTACGAGGAACAAATTTAAATGGTCCTATTGCACACGATAATATCACACAAGGATGCACAACTGATGCAGACGGAAACTTCATTGGAGTATTAAAGATACCTGGTGGTAAATTCCCTGTTGGACAAATTACTATTAGACTATGTGATGATAGATTAAACAGGGCAGTATTGACTACTTCTTCATGCGAAGGAAAGTATTCAGCGTTTGGTTCAACATCTGTTTCTCAAGGATATACAATATCAACTGAACTACCAGCGATTAATTTTAACACAGTTCAAGGAGCAACAACAGTAGTAGGAACAAATACCTCTGTGACAGATGTTGGACTTGAAAACGAATCATTAACATTAAACACAACTGCAACTTCCAGCATCAAAGTAGATTCTTTTGAAGTTGGCGCAACTGCTGATTCACATGTTGAATTGACTGGTGGATTTGATCCTATAGCACAGACATTTACTGTACCAACTATGAGATATACTTCTGCTAATGGTATAGTTGTCAGAGAACCTGGTATGTTCTTACAAGAATTGAGAGTATTCTTTAGTACAATATCATCAACTGATTCTATTACATGTGAGATTAGAGAGACATTGAATGGGTATCCTACGAGAAATGTATTGCCTTATGCCACAGTTACTCTAAATCCTGCTATCAATACTGTAGCAAGATTTACATTAGGACAATATCTTGATAAAGATGGTGCAACGCAAACTGATACTGATCTAATTGGTAGAGATGGATGTCTTACAACTACAACTGAAGCATCTAATGGAACAGTTACCCAATTAGATAAACACAGCATCTTTAAGTTTACTGATCCAATATTCTTAAAAGCGGGTAAAGAGTATGCCTTTGTTCTAAAACCACAGGGCAATAGCACAGACTACAATGTTTGGTGTTCTAAGTTAGGTGAAAATGTAATCAATACGAAGAGTAGAATTACTGCCGATGAAACTAACATTGGAGGATTGTTGTTTACTTCTTCTAATAATGGAGCATGGAACGCACATCAAACAGAAGATATAACTTACGAATTAATTAGATGTAAATTTGCGAATACTTCTGGTAATGCAGTATTTACAAATAAAGATTTAGACTTTATGACAGTCACAAACTATAGTTCTGGTTTTCCAAAAGCGGGCGATAAATTATACGCATTTGATCCAGCAGTCAACGGCGCAGGAAGCGGTTATCAAGATGGTGATATAATAACTCTTGCTACAGTCACAGATAGTAATGGTAATACTGCTACCGGAATTAAACTTCAAGTTACCGGACCAGCAAGTCCAGGCGCAATAACAGGAATTAAAGTTTATGATCCTGGTGTAGTCTCTGACGATTTTTCTGGTACATTTACCGCTGTTGCACAGTCATCTATCGCATCTGGCACAGGATCAGGTGGAGGAGCATCTGCTGGCTCAGGGTCAAGTGCGACATTTAATTTGACGCTTGCTCGAGGATTCCTTGATGACATTGATATTGTCAACAACAAGATCAAAGTAAGAACTATTTCTAGTTTCTTTAAGAATCAATCAACTGGTGCAGTTTTGACTCCTATAAGTAACTCTAATGTATCAAGAACATATTTTGATGTTACATCAATGGATAATAAACTAATCAATGAAATTAAACCAACAATTTCAATGATAGAACCACCTGGTACGCAACTGTCTGGATCGACTGCAACTACTAATTCAACAGGAGCAAGTGCGGCAAATACTTCTACATTTAGAAGCATTGAGAAACAAACAAGACAAAATCAGGATGTTGAAAAAGCAATATATTCATATTCAACTGAAGCAAAAGACTTCACTGGTTCAGATAAGAAATCTTTCCGTTATAAAGCGAATTTACAAGCATTAGGAACAGATAGATTGTCGCCTGTTATTTCATTAACTAGACTTAGTACTTTGGTTAAATCAAATGATATTAATAACGATGCAACTAATGAAACTGGTAACTTTGGTAATGCTAGATCAGTATTCGTCAACAAGCCAGTCCAACTTAAAGAAGGAATGGAAGCAGAAGATATATTAGTACAATTAGTAGAAAGTCTACCTACAGGCGCAGATATTAAAGTGTATGGTAAATTTTTAGCACCAGACGATGATGCTGATTTTGTAGAAGACTTACCTTGGATAGAACTGGCTACAGATGATAAGTTTACAGATACTTCAGTAAATGCTAGAAACAGTGGATCATTTATCGATTACGCATATAAGATACCAGCGGCTAATTTAAACACAGATGGACAATACACATATTCAACTGTACGAGTTATTAATCTAACATTAAATGGTGTGAACTCGGTAACTATTACGAATGGTGGTTCTGGTTACACATCTGCACCTACTGTAGCATTTGCCGCACCGACAACTGGTGGAATTCAAGCAACGGGTACTGCTACAATATCGACAGGAGCAGTAACAGGAGTTGTGATCACTAATCCTGGTTCTAATTACGGAAGTGCGCCAAGTGTTACATTCTCAGGTGGCGGTGGATCAAGTGCCGCAGGTACTGCTGTTTTAACTCAGGGTGGATCTGGTTATACTTCAGCACCCGAACTTGCATTTAGTACTGGTGATGCTTCAGCACAATCAATTTTAAGTGGTGGGTCAGTAGGAGAAGTTGCTATAACTAATCCTGGTAGAGATTATACTTTACTTACACCACCAACAGTAACAGTAGGAACGGCTTGGTCAGGATCCACAGTTTTTGCTACTGGTCAACAAGTAACAAATGATAATGGTAAACTATACACATGTTCAACGGGAGGAACTAGTGCAGGTTCAGGTGGACCAACAGGAACTGGCGGTTCTATATCTGATGGCACATGTGTTTGGGCACACGCTGGAAATGCCGCAACTGTAGCCGCTACAACAGGAACAGTAAACTTTGTGAAGTACAAGCGATTTGGAATTAAAATTGTAATGCTATCTTCAAATACATCTAATATACCAGTCGCTAAGGAACTAAGAGCGATTGCGTTGATGGCATAAATATGAGTGGTTATCAAACAGATAAGTATGAAAGAGATAATGAAACGGGTGCGTTACTTTCGGTAGATAGGGCTGGATTGCAGGCTTATAAAAACAAAAAAAGGCAAACAATTCAGATTCATGAAATGTCAAACGATATAAATAGTCTGAAGAAAGAATTTTCAGAAATTAAATCTGTTTTACAACAATTAGTTCAAAAATTTGAATAGGAAGAGAAATGGCTACAATAACACTTAGATCAACAAAGGGCAGTCCTCTTACTAATACCGAAGTCGATAATAACTTCACCAATCTTAATAACGACAAATATGAGAGTGGTGATAATATTGCCGCAGGTACCCTAACGGCTACTGGCAATTTGACTTTAGGTGTTGCCGCGACTGTATCAGCGGCTGGCTCCGTCCAGGGAGATGCAACTGCAATCACAAAAACTTACAATATCATATCGACAGGAAGTGCTAATCAGGGAATAAAATTACCTACAGCGGCCGCCGGTCTGGTTATCAATGTATATAACATAACGGGTAATACGATTAAAGTTTATCCAAACACTGGTGGCACAATAGATGGCGGATCAGCAAATGCTTCTGTCGATCTTGTTACCGCAAATGGTGTAGAATATGTTGGTACTAGTTCAACTGCTTGGAGAGCGGTAGGTTCTGCTGGTAATAATGTTCAAGACTTCACAGTTAATGGAACTGCTTCATTATTAGGAGACTTGAAATACGGTATTACTGCCGCAGTATCATCTGCTGGTTCTGCACAGGGTGATGCTACAGCATTAACAGAAACGATAAACATTATCACCACAGTTGGTGGTGCGGCAGAAGGTGTTATTCTTCCGACCGCAGCCGCAGGATTACATGTAGTTGTTGCAAATACGACTGCTACTAATTGTAAATTATATCCAGCAAGTTCAGATACTATTAATGGTGGAAGTGCCAACGCGGCTGTCACATTACCCGCATATACTACTTGGACATTAACCTGTAAAGATGCAACTGATTGGGTGAAACACCGCGCACTGGCAGTTTATAACTCTAGTGGAACTTTAGTAAACTAATAAGGGGATTATAACATGGCAGGTCCATTAACTCTCAAAGCGAGTGCGTTTCCCGCTACTGCTACCACAATGGAAGGCGTAGAAGAACTTACAGACGCAGAGATAAAAGATCACATTGCCTATATTATTACAAAAGATTTTGCTGATAATACAGATGGCACCGGGGCTGCGGAATTGATATCAACAACTGGATCTTTAGCATCTGGTTACACCTCTATAGGTACTTTTACAAACAGAGAAAGAAACGAAGCAGTTGGTACGCATGTAGCCGGCGGAGCAACTACTAATACTACCTATACTATGGGACAGAAAACAGACGCCGCGAGTGTTTCTACATCAACGAGACCTGTAAGATGGAATGGCTCAAGTGTGGAAGAAGCGTCTGATGCAGAAATTGATTCTGAAATTCTAGATAAAGTAATCAACGCTATGGTTACAGAAGATGCAAACACTATTGGTCAATATCATCTTAATAGTGGTACTCCTAGTGGAGGCACATGGACTACAAGATACACTATCACCGAAACTCAAGTAGACGGAACAGATGTAGCATATAAAATTTGGCAGAAAACTGCCGCTACTACAGTACCATCATCGGATACAAATCGACCTCTTAAAGTAGATACTGATGGCGATTTGCTAGAAATGACTGATGCAGAAATCAGAGATATGACTGATAGATTTAGAAATAGAATTCTGAGTGAGGGTCCTGGTAAATATCTATTGAACGCTGGCGCACCAAGTGCAACAGGTACATGGGTTCAGATGGGTATTACAATGACTGATCAGTTAAAAGATATAACTGATGTATCGTACTCAGGATCATACACTGGTAACTTTTCTGGTACATATTCACAAAACTTTGCTGGTGCTTATGCTGGTTCTTACACAGGATCATATACTGGATATTATAATAGATTCTTTGGTGGATATCTGAACGGAGCATACGCTGGCACATATTCAGGATCATATACTGGATATTACACAGGGTACTATCAAGGTAACTTTACTGGTACATACTCACAATCTTTCACTGGAAGTTATACTGGTGCTACTGTACAATCTTCTAGTAGTACTCAAGAGACTAAGCAATTATTCATAAGGACTGCTTAATTTTTACTTGACAATGACTTGAAAGTCTGTTATTATATGATTATTTTATTATGAGGAGTACATTATGGAAGACCTTCCCAAATATCGAAACCCAATCTGGATTGATAAGTCTATTCGTTCTCTCAGATGTCAAATCTGGGTAGAAACTTCCGACGGTGCTGACTATGTTGATTGTACTGTAACCGCTGGACCAGCAGAAGAAGGTTATGTCAATGAAGACTATGATGCTATCATGGAAACTATTGGCGAAGAGATGGTAGATGAAAATACTGCTGTTTGGGCAGAAGAAGAACAGAAGAGAAAAGATCGTCATCTACAAGAGCATGAAATTCACAAAAGCAGAATAAAGCAAGAAACTTTATTCAATATGAAATTAGAAGCACTTGCTATCCCCGAAATAAAAGAATCTAAAAATAAAGAGATTAAAAAGAAAATTCGGAAAGCAAAAACTTTGATAGAAGTGCAAGCGTATTCTACTATTTTATTGTTTGATGAATTACCAAATGTCAAGTAGTACAGACAATGGTTACATCTATGTTGCTTCACACAGAAAAGAATATTATTACGCCGCTAAAGAATCAGCCCAGTCTCTTTTAGATTTTTATCCAGAAGCAAAGATAACTCTCTTTACTCAAGAAGAGTGGGTGGAAGATGAAGATGATAAAATTTTTGATAATGTTATAACTGGCATACCCACAAATGTAAGAGCAAAATTGTGGGCATTATCACAAACTCCTTATGATTTAACTCTTTATCTTGATTGTGATACGCACATTCAACATGAAGATATAAGCAATGTGTTTGATTTTATAGGAGATAATGATATTATCTTCACTAGAAACAGACCATATAATGCCAAAATAACTAAACTCAATGATCAAGATGAAATGGTCTATCATTGTGGAATTTTTCTTTACAGAAAAAAAGAAATGGTTTGTATGTTGTTCGATCAGTGGTATGAGAATTATCTCAAACAGATTGAACCAGATTGGGATCCTAGTCCTTATCCAGAAGCAGTTAAGCCATGGGATACTTTTACTATGTGGTATCTACTAAATAAAACAGTCTACGGAAGATCAGTGAAGATAGGAGATTTTCCATCACCAGACGCTAGATGGAATTTTGTCTACGGACATTACGAAGAAGAGTTGCAAGGAACAGAGATTGTCATTTTACATTATCTTTTAAAACAATCTAAATTGAAGGGACCTCACTAAAATGAAAATAAAAGATATAATGTCAACACTATGGGGAAAACCAGACGAAGGTATTGCTGGTGAACCTGATCCAGATGAACTAACCATCGACAACGCATACAAGACTCGATGGATTTGGTATCACACAATACTTGGTTTAGAACTTCTTATGGTTAATATATTGCTAGTTGCAATACTAGTTTTATTAGCAATAAAATTATGATAGAGTGTTACATAGTCGGAAGCGTATTCTTCATAGTTGGCTATCTAATAGGGAAAGCAATTAAATGAGAACTATCAATAAAATAAGTGGAGAACTTTTAGACATATTAGAACCATGGAGAATTTGGTTTGAAGATCAAGAAGCAGTACCAACTTCTAAGCGAGGAGAAGATCATAATTTAGAAAGTGCCACTTCTTTAGAATATCTTGAAACCATGATAGAGAAGGGTGATAAACATAAGGGCATTCCTGAACATGCTTTTGTATCCGATTTTGTTCATACGAATGATATGCCAAAAAAGTTTATTGATAAATCGTTAGAGGTTAACTTTGACTTGGGTGCTTTTTTCTGCGCCCGATATAGTGCAGTACATGTTGTGTATCCTCCAGGCGGGTTCAT
>MDTB01027267.1_pt1 | contig 25796 bp, 30 predicted proteins | sample 811161 | NCBI WGS metagenome assembly MDTB01 (sample SAMN05326650, study PRJNA326480) | marine metagenome | isolation source: seawater | place: Mediterranean Sea | collected 2009
GAAAACATAGATAGTATTTAATGTAAGGGTGAGTACGGTTTCCCTTACATTAGATGAAATATTTGATTTAGCTAAAAAAACATTATTAGCTAATGGATGCGACGATGAAACAGCATCTATTCTATCAGATTTAATTAGAAATGCGGAACGAGATGGGTCTTTATCTCATGGCTTATTTAGATTGCCTGCTTATGTAAGTGGTTTAAAAAGTGGAAAAATTAACGGTAAAGGAAAGCCAGAAGTGAAAAAGATTTCAGCATCAGTCATAAAAGTTCAAGGTAATAATTGTTTAGCTCCGGTCGTTTTAAGCAAAGGTTTACCTGAATTGTCTAAAGCTGCAAAAGAAAATGGTGTAGCGGTATTAGCTATTAATAATTCACATCATATGGCCGCGATGTGGCCTGAAACAGAAAAATTAGCAGAAGAAGGTTTAGTTGCTTTTGCTTGCACATCTTATAAGCCAGCTGTAGCTCCAGCGGGTGCAATCAAACCATTATTTGGAACAAATCCAATTTCATTTGCTTGGCCTAGACCTGGAAAAACTCCAGTGGTTTATGATATGGCGACTGCATCAATGGCAATGGGTGAAGTTCAAGTTGCTAAAAGAGAAGGGCATAAGGTTCCGCTTGGAACTGGTTTAACTAAAGATGGCAAAGAGACAACTGATCCTGGAGCAATAGCTGATGGAGGTGTACTACTTCCTTTTGGAGGCTACAAAGGCTCAGCGATAGCAATGATGGTAGAATTAATGGCTGGTGCATTAGTTGGTGATAATTTTAGTTTTGAGACAGCTGCTAAAGATAATAGTGATGGTGGTCCACCAAGTGGAGGAGAATTTATTCTAGCTATTTCTCCTGATAAAACTGCAGGTACTAATTGGCAAAAACATGCAGATGAATTTTTTGACAAAATGAAATCAATGGATGGAGTAAGATTACCTGGAGAAAGACGACACAAAAATAGACTTGATAAAGGTCCTCGTAATATTAATAAAGATTTAGTTAATAAAATTAAATCTTTAAGCTAATTTAATTTCTATAGGAGTGTGATCAGAGGGTTTTTCTCTTCCTCTAGGATCTTTGTTTATATTTATAGATTTAATTTGATCGATTATATAATTTGAAACTAGAAAATGATCAATTCGCATACCATTATTTTTTTGCCACGCACCTCTCATATAATCCCAAAAAGTATAACCCTCTTTTGTTTCATGGAAGTGTCTATAAGTATCATTAAATCCTAGGTTGATAATCTCTCTTAATTTTTTTCGGATCTCAAGTCTGTATAATGCATCATTTTCAAAACCTTTTGGATTATAAACATCTTCAGCGGAAGGTATAATATTGAAGTCACCGCCCACAATAATATTTGGATTTTTTTTAAATGAAGATTTTAATTGTTTAATCAAGTCATTAAGCCAATTTATTTTATAACTATATTTTTCCGTATCTACTGGATTACCATTTGGGGTATAAATATTTATTAATTGAATATTTTTTTTTTTATATTCTACTTCAGCTGAAATAATTCTAGATTGCTTTAATTTATCTTTAATTAAATTTGTTTTTATATTTTTTAGTTTATTTTTAGAAATTATAGCTACACCATTATAACTTTTTTGACCAAATACATGACTTTCATAATTTAAAGCTGAAAAGTCATCATAGGGAAAATTTATATCTTCAGTTTTAATTTCCTGCATCATCAAAATATCAGGCTTGTATTTGATCAAATAACTTTTTATATTTTCAATCCGAGCCCTAACAGAATTAACATTCCATGATGAAATTAGCATTAAAGTGAAAAAGAAACACCACACCCACAAGAAGATTTTGTTTGAGGGTTTGAAATTTTAAAAGATTCTCCAATTAATTCTGAAACATAATCAACCTCTGATCCTTTTAAAAGATCTGCAGAAGTTTTATCAATTAAGATATTTTTAAAGTTTAGGTCGTCATCTGATTTAGATTTTTCAAATGTAAATTCATACTGAAAACCTGAACAGCCACCACCTTTAATAGCGATTCTAAAAAATGACCCTTTATCTTTTTTAGATAATAAATGATTGATCTGTTTTAGAGCTTTATCAGTAAATTTAATTTCTTTATTCATACAACAACACTGCTATTAGTAATATAGTGTTATTTTAACAATTTTAAAGTATGAAAAATTTCTCAAAATTAGGCATTTTTAAAAGTAAGGGTCGAATTTATAAAGAAGGAAATAATATTTATAGAACTGCCTTTCAAAGAGATAGAGATAGAATTATTCATTCATCAGCATTTAGAAGATTAAAACATAAAACTCAAGTTTTTGTGAATACTGAAGGTGATCATTTTAGAACGAGGATTACTCATTCAATCGAAGTAGCTCAAATTGCTAGAACAATTTCTAAATATCTCAATTTAAATGATGATTTAGCTGAAACGTTAAGTCTTGCCCATGATCTTGGTCACACACCTTTTGGACATGCTGGTGAAGAAGCTCTAAATAAATGTATGAAAGATTATGGAGGATTTGATCATAATTTACAGACTTTACGAATTGTTATGTTTTTAGAAAACAAATATATAAAATATAATGGTCTAAACTTGACTATTGAAACTTTAGACGGACTATTAAAACATAACGGTAGTATTCAAGATGTTTCAAAAGTAGAACGATTAATTGGATTACGATATTTAAAAAAAAAAATATTGTTTAACAGATCTCCTTCTTTAGAAGCACAAATATCATCTTTGTCAGATGATATTGCATATAATAACCACGACATACAAGATGGCTTCAAAGCTAAACTTTTTAAAATAAAAGATTTAATAAAAATTGATTTTTTTAATAAAATTTACAAATCACATAAACAAAAAAATAAAAATTATAATGAAGATATTTTGATATATCAAATTATAAGAGACTCGATAAATTTAATGGTTAAAGATGTTATTGAAAATACTATTAGAAATATTAGAAAAAATAATATTAAAACTTTAACTGACGTCCATATATCCAAAATTCAATTAGTAAACTTTTCAAACAAATTTAAGATTATCGATAAACAAATTAGATCTTTTTTGAGAAAAAGAATGTATGATAATAAAAATGTACGAATTAAAAATAATAAGGGAAAAAAAATAATTTATAGTCTATTTAAAATAATAGAAAAAAAACCAAATAAATTTTTAACAAAAAACCAATTGAAAAATAATAAATATAGAGCTATTTCTGACTATATATCTGGAATGACTGATAGATATGCTATTAATCTTTACAAAGAAAATAAATGAACATTTTTGAAATTTACTTAGAGAAAATTAAAAATATAATTGTAAAATTATCTAAAGAAAATCAAATAGTTATTCCTGACAATTTAAATGCAATCAATGTAGATATACCTCCTGCTCAGTTTAAATGTGATATTTCAACTAATGTTGCTTTAGTTTTGTCTAAAATTAATAAACAAGATCCATTTGAGTTAGCACAAAATTTATCGAAATTAATTAAAAATAAGGATAAAAATATAGATACAATAAATGTTGCCAAGCCTGGATTTATAAATATTAAATTTAATAATTTTTTTTGGAATGATTTTTCTAAAAAAGTTTTAAATTTAAAAGATGAGTATGGATCGAATACCAAAGGAAAAAAGTTAAAATATTTAATTGAATTTGTTTCTGCAAACCCAACTGGACCATTGCATGTTGGTCATTGTAGAGGAGCAATTTTAGGTGATGTTATATCTAATATCTTAATTTTCAACAATCATAATGTTTCTAAAGAATATTATGTCAACGATCATGGAAATCAAATAATGAATTTTACTAAATCAGTTTTTTTTAGAATAAGAGAAATTAAATATGGAGAAAAATTTCCAACTAATAATAACGAACTTTATCCTGGAGATTATATAATTGATATCGCAAAAGATATAATTTCAAAAAAAATAAAATTAGAATTTGATGATTTTGACAAAATATCCAATAAGTTAAAAAAATTAGCAATTGAACAGTCATTATTAATGATTAAATCAAATTTAAAAAATTTAGGAATTTTTCATGATAATTTTCAAAGCGAAACAAAGATTATTGAAAATAAAGAAGTTCAGTTAGTAATCGATCTTCTTAAAAAGAAAAAATTTGTTTACGAAGGGAAAATTGAAGCTCCAATTTCAGAGAGCAATAAAGACTGGGTTGAAAGAAAACAACTATTATTTAAATCAACAGATTTTGGAGATGATAAAGATAGGGCTTTACAAAAATCTGATAACTCTTGGACTTATTTTGCTAGTGACGTTGCTTATCATAATAATAAAATTAATAGAAATTTTGATATTTTAATAAATATTCTTGGAGCTGATCATGCTGGTTATATAAAAAGAATTACATCTGTAGTTGAAGCTCTTTCGAATGAAAAAAATAAATTGATTTGTAAAGTTAGCCAATTAGTAAAATTAATAAAAGATAATAAACCTTTTAAAATGTCTAAACGAAAAGGTGACTATATAACAGTTGAGGATTTAATTAATCAAGTGGGAAAAGATGCTACTAGATTTATCATGTTAAGCAGAAGTAGTGATGTAGAATTAGATTTTGATTTTGATAAAGTTAAAGAAAAATCTAAGGAAAATCATTTATATTATGTTCAATATTGTTATGCAAGAATTTGTTCTGTTTTTAGAAAAATTAATAAAGATATTAATGAAGATGTGGAAAATATTAATTATGATTTTAATTATGATGAGGAAGAAATTAAAATTTTAAATAAGATATCTCAATGGCCTAAACATGTAGATATTGCTTCTAAAAAATTAGAACCTCACAGAATACCAGTTTATCTCTATGAACTTGCATCTGATTTTCATTCATATTGGAACATGGGAAGGGATGATAAAAAAAAACGTTTTATAGATGAAGATAATAAGATTGCAAATGATAAACTAGTTTTTTTAAAAATTATTTCAAATACTATCAAAATTGGAATGCAAATCGTTGGTGTTAATACACCAACAAAAATGTGATGTTAAAAGAATTAAAATATATATTTTACGTAATATTTATATTTTTTTTTATTTTCTTAATAATAAGATTTTATTTTTCAGATGATAATAAAAAAAAATCTTATAGATCCTATTATGAAATAAATGATAAAATCAAAACTTATACTTCTGATTTACCTGTATTAATAAATGATACTGAAAATATAATTTATTATGTAGAAAATGTTCAAAATCAAAATAAAAAAAAATTTCATTTTTGGAAATTGCTTAAAAAAGATGAAAAATAGAAGAGCCTTTATTGTAGGTTTAAAGTCTAAAACTCTTAACAATAAGGAAAAATCTTTATTAAAAAGATATAGACCTTGGGGAGTTATTCTTTTTTCTAGGAATATTTCATCAGTTAATCAGCTTCATAGCTTAACTGAAGAAATTCGATTTATTTTTAAGGATAAAAATTATCCAATATTGATTGATGAAGAAGGAGGAAAAGTAAGTAGATTAAATAATTTTATTAATACATCAATTTTTTCAGGAAAATATTTTGGCAATCTATATAATAGAGATTATAAAAAATTTAACATTTTTTATAAGATTTTTATTAAACAAATTTCTTTTTTGCTAAAAAACACTGGTATAAATATTAATACTGTCCCTGTATTAGATGTGATGAGGAAAAAATCTAATAAAATAATTGGAAATAGATCTTTTGGAAGTAATCCAAAAGTAGTGAGTAAAATAGGTGATTTTTGTATTCACGAATATCATAAAAATAAAATCGGAACAGTTGTCAAACATATTCCTGGTCATGGATTGGCAAAAGTTGATAGTCACAAAAATACTCCGATTATAAAAGAAAATATTAAATATTTAAATAAAATTGACTTTTCTACATTCAAAAATAAAAAAGCACTTTTTGCTATGACAGCACATATTATTTATAAAGATATAGATAGATATTATACAGCAACACATTCATCTAAAGTTATAGATTTTATTAGAAATAAAATCAGATTCAAAAATTTACTAATTACAGACGATATATCTATGAAAGGATTAAAATACTCAATTAAAGATAATACAAAGATGGCATTTAATGCAGGTTGTAATTTAGTACTTCATTGTAATGGTAAATACAGAGAAATGCTCGTTGTTGCAAAAAATTCTCCTAAAGTTAATCGTTTTATAATACAAAAAACTTCAGAATTTTATAAAATTATAAGTTAATATTAGATATGTTAAAAATTGATTCTGAGCAATTTAAAGTAAATCTTGAGGCTTTTAATGGTCCTTTAGATGTTTTGTTAGAATTAGCAAAATCACAAAAAGTTAATCTTGAAGAAATTTCCATAACAAAACTTGCTGATCAATTTCATGAATTTATAACCAAAGCAAAGAATATAAACTTAGAAATAGCATCAGAATATTTACTAATGGCAACATGGTTAACATATCTAAAGTCAAAATTACTATTACCTGAAAGTGCTGAAGAAGAGTTTAAGGCATTAGAAGTTGCCGAAAAACTTAAACTACAATTAAAAAAATTAGAATTAATTAGATTACTCTCAGATCAAATGTTGAAGAGAAAAAGATTGGGAAGGGATGTTTTTATGAGAGGAATGAAAAGTGGAATAAGATCAATTTATAATCACAAATATTCTCTAACTTTATACGAATTATTAAAAACTTACTCAACAATTATATCAACAAAAGATTTCCAAAGAATTAATATTCCAAAGTTACCAGTTTTTACTACAGAAGATGGCATCAAAAGAATAAATGATTTTTTAGGAAAATTAATAGACTGGAAAAAAATGGATGAATTAATCCCAGAAAATTTTAGAGTCTCAAAAGATTCTAAAAGATCTGGTATGGCGGGTATTTTAGCAGGATCATTAGAACTAGTTAAAGAGGGCAATATTAAAATTAAACAAGATAAATTATTTGATAATATTTATATTAAGGAGACAAATGAGTAACGCAAAAAAAAATAATGTTGTTACCTTTCCAACAAATTTAACTGATGGTGAAAGAGAAGTCGAGGCAATACTTTTTGCTGCTGCTGAACCTTTAGATATTGAGACTATTGAATCCAAATTACCAAAAAAAATTAATGTAACTAAAATTTTAGATAAACTTCAATCTGTGTATTCATCAAGAGGAATTAATCTAATTTGTATAAAAAAAAATGGTCTTTTAGAACATCTGAAAATTTATCTAATTTAATGTCTCAAGAAAAAACTGTAGAAAAAAAATTATCCAAAGCAGCAATTGAAACTTTATCAATCATTGTTTATCATCAGCCTGTTACACGTGCAGAAATTGAAGAAATAAGGGGTGTTGCTTTTGGCACTAACACGATCGAAATTTTGATGGAACTTAATTGGGTTAAACCTTCTGGAAGGAAAAATATTCCAGGCAAACCAATTCAATATGCAACTACTGATGATTTTTTAAGTCATTTTAGTCTCAAAAGATTATCTGATTTACCTACTGTCGATGAACTCGGTTCCGCAGGTCTGATTGATACTTCTAGTATAGACTCTTCAATTTTTGGTACTGGTAAATTTTATAAAGAGAAACAAAACGAGACAAAAGAAAATATTTATTCAAATATTGACGAAATGATAAACAGTACCTTAAAAAAAGAAGACGAAGACTAAAAAGTGTCTTTAAAAATTATTTAAAAAGTATATAAGTTAGTTATGAGCATAGGATTTTGGCAAATAGCAATAGTAGTAATTCTTGTTGTATTACTTTTTGGAAGAGGAAAAATTTCAAGCTTAATGGGTGATGTCGCTAAAGGTATTAAAAGTTTTAAAAAAGGCATGGCAACAGATAGTACCGATGAAAATGAGCCAAAGAATATTTCTCAAAATAATCAAGACTCAGAAAATAAAGAATAGTTTAAATGCCTACAATTGGCTGGTTTGAGATATTATTGATTGTAGCAATATCAATAATTGTATTAGGACCAAAAGATTTTCCATTAATGCTTAAAAAAGTTGGATCATGGTTCGGTACAGCTAAAAGATACATAGGTGATTTTCAAAAAGAAGTTTCAGATTTTCAGTCACAGGAAATAGAAGTTAAAGATGAAGTAAATAATAAAAAAAAAGATAGAAATGACAAAGAATGAAAATGAATTTGGCTTTATTAGTCATTTAACAGAATTAAGGAAAAGATTAATTCATTCATTCATTTTTTTATTTATTTTTTTTATTATTTGTTATTTATTTGCAGAATATTTATATGGTTTCTTGGTTGAACCATATGCTAATGCTGTCCAACACGAAAATTCAAACAGAAGATTAATTTTTACAGCTCTTCAAGAAACTTTTTTAACATATTTAAAAGTATCTTTTTTTACAGCTTTTTTTATTACTTGTCCTTTTATTCTTACTCAGATTTGGAAATTTATAGCTCCAGGTTTGTATAAGCATGAGAAAAAAGCAATTATCCCTTATTTAGTTCTTACACCAATATTATTTTTTTTGGGTGGTATGCTTGTTTATTATTTGATTATGCCACTTGCTATTAAATTTTTTTTATCATTCGAAAGTTCGGGTTTAAATACAAATCTGCCGATACAATTAGAAGCTAAAGTCAATGAATATTTATCCTTAATAATGAAATTGATTTTTGCATTTGGATTGAGTTTTCAATTACCAATTATATTAAGTCTTTTAGCAAGAATTGGTGTTGTTGATTCTAAATTTTTAAAAGAAAGAAGAAAATATGTTGTAGTTATAATTTTTGCTGCAGCAGCAATCTTAACTCCACCAGACCCAATAACACAAATAGGCTTAGCAATCCCATTATTAATTTTATATGAATTGTCGATTTTTTCTGTAAATATAATTGAAAAAAAAGCAAATAATAATGCATAATATAAAAGACATAAGAAATAATCCTACAAAATTTCAAGAGTCTTTAAAAACAAGATTTTTAAACATCAATACAAATTCAATTTTAGACCTTGATAGTGAAAATAGAAAATTAATTCAAAAAAAAGAAGTTTTAGAGAATGAAAAAAAACAGATATCTAAATCTAAAGATAAAAGTTTATTTGAAAAATCAAAAAAAATATCACTTGAGATTGATCAATTAAGTAAACAACAATCTATTGTTAAGAATAAATTAGAAAAAATTTTATCAGAAATACCAAATTTACCTCTTCCAGATGTTCCAATTGGTAAAGATGAATCTTATAATAAAGAAATTAAAAAAACAGGAAATATTCCACAATTTAATTTTAAAGCAAAATCACATTTTGAACTAGGTGAAAATTTATGTATGCTTGATTTTGAGCTTGCAACTAAAACTACTGGATCAAGATTTGTTTTTGTAAAAGATAAACTAGCATTACTTGAAAGAGCATTATCAAATTTTATGCTAGATCTTCATATTAATGAGAATGGTTACAAAGAAATTTCACCACCTTTAATAGCATCAGACGATTCTATGTTTGGAACTGGACAATTACCTAAATTTAAAAATGATCAATTTGAATTAAAACTCGATGATGAAAATGATCATAAATATCTAATACCTACAGCTGAAGTAATTTTAACAAATATGGCAAAAGATAAAATTTTTAATGAAAAAGATTTACCAATACGACTTGTTGCTTCTACACCTTGTTTTAGAAAAGAAGCTGGTAGTTATGGGAAAGATACAAAAGGTATGATTAGACAACATCAATTTTATAAAGTTGAAATGGTTAGTTTAGTAGAAATTAACAATTGTGAAGAAGAGTTAGAACGAATGACTAATTGTGCTACTAAAATACTTGATAAATTAAAATTACCTTACAGAGTGGTTATTCTAAGTACTGGAGATATGGGTTTTAGTGCTCAAAAAACTTATGATATTGAAACTTGGCTACCTTCAGAAAATAAATATAGAGAAATTTCAAGTTGCTCATCATGTGGAAATTTTCAAGCCAGAAGAATGAGAGCAAGATACAAAAATCAAGATAAAGAAACTTTATTTATAGGAACTCTAAATGGTAGCGGTCTTGCTGTAGGACGAACTTTAATTGCAATATTAGAAAACTATCAACAAAGTGATGGATCTATTATAGTTCCAGAAGTTTTACGTCCTTACATGAATAATCTTGCTAAAATCGATAAGAATTAGAGTTGTTTTAATAAAGTAGATGGTATAAAAAAACTTAAAAACAAGGAGCCACATGTCAAATTCAGGAATAGGTCAGTTTATACCTTTAATACTAATATTTATCATATTTTATTTTTTCTTGATTAGACCTCAACAAAAAAAGGTTAAAGAGCATAAATTAATGGTGGAAAATTTAAAAAGAGGTGACAAAGTTGTTACATCTGGAGGTATAGTTGGAACAGTTGAAAGAGTAATGGAAAACGATAGAGCTGAAATTGTAATTTCTGATAATACAAAAGTTGAAATCATAAAATCTACTGGAATCCAAAGTTTATTAAACGCTCCTGAAATTAAAAAATAACATTTTATAACAGTGTTGTACTTTTCTAAATTTAGAATTCTTTTAATAAGTATATTTACTTTTATTTTTGTATTACTTACTTTATCAAATTTTACTAAATTTGATGACAATTTCTTCGATAAAAAAATTAATTTGGGTCTTGATTTACAAGGTGGGTCTTATTTACTTTTAGAAATTGATAATAAGCCAGTTATATTAAAAAATTTACAAAATACAATTTTAACTCTTAGAAAATATTTAAAGGAAGAAAAAATTAGCTTTAAAAATTTATCCGTTGAAAATAATGATACAATTGAATTTGAAGTTAAATCTAATGACGAAGAAAAAATAAAAAATTTATTTGAAAGTAAAGAAAGTGAAATAAATCCCTATTATCCTCAATATAAATCTCATCAATTTGATTTAAACTTTATAGAGAATAAATTTAAGCTTACTTTTTCTAAATATGGATTGATTGAAATAAAAAATTCTTCACAGAATCAAGCTTTAGAAATTGTTAGAAGACGAATTGATGAGGTTGGTACTAATGAACCTAATATCTTAAAAAGAGGTAATGATAGAATTTTAGTTGAATTACCAGGGTTAGATGATCCTATGAGGATTAAAAATCTTTTAGGTAAGACTGCCAATTTATCTTTTAGATTTATTACTAGCAATAGTGAAGAAACGTTTGGAACAGATAAATTATCTTTTGAAGATGGGTCTGAGGAAGTAATTGTAAGCAAAAGAATTATACTTAGTGGTGATAATCTTTTAGATGCACAACCACGAATGGACACTCAAACAAATGAAACAATAGTAAGTTTTACACTCGATAGAGTAGGAGCAAAAAGATTTGGTAAAGCCACCTCAGAAGGAATTGGTAAAAGATTGGCTATAGTATTGGATGGTAAAATAATAAGTGCACCAGTAGTTAGAGATGCTATTTTAGGAGGAAATGGTCAAATTAGTGGAGGCTTTACATTTCAATCGGCTACTGATTTAGCTTTATTATTAAGATCAGGTGCATTGCCAGCACCGTTAAATATAATTGAAGAAAGAACAGTAGGACCAGATTTAGGTCAAGATTCAATTAATTCTGGAATTTTTGCATTAATTATAGGCTTTGCTTTAGTAATTATCTTTATGATTATAAAGTATAAATATTTTGGATTTATTGCAAACATAACCTTAATCTTAAACTTATTTCTATTAGTTGGTATCTTAACTTTATTTGAAGCAACTTTAACTCTTCCAGGAATAGCAGGTATCATTTTAACTGTTGGTATGGCTGTTGATGCTAATGTTTTGATTTTTGAAAGAATTAAAGAGGAAATTAGAAATGAGAAAAATCAAATTTTAGCCTTTGATAGTGGTTATATCAAATCAAGAACAGCTGTTATTGATGCTAATATTACAACTTTAATAGCTGCAATTATTCTTTTTGTTATGGGCTCAGGTCCAATTAAAGGGTTCTCTGTAACATTAGGCGTTGGAATTTTTACAACATTATTTTCAGTCTATTTTATAGCAAGATTATTGACTTCTTTACATGTCAAAAAAAATAAACATAAAGAAAATTTAATATGATTGAGAGAAAAGAAATTTCATTTAATAGTTTTTACAAACATTTCAATATTTTATCACTAATATTAATTATTTGTTCAATATTAATGCTTTCTTTAAAAGGACTTAATTTCGGAGTTGATTTTAAAGGGGGAACTTTAATTGAATTAAGATCAAAAAATAACAGTATAAGTTTATCAGAATTAAGATCTTCATTTATGAAGATGAATTTAGGTGATGTTTCAGTTAAAGAATTTGGTAAAAAGAACGATTATTTAATAAAGTTTGAAAAAAAAGATAATAATGCAAATTTTATCAGTGAAATTAAAAATGAATTACAAAATTATGTTGGTCCTGATTTTGAATTTCGAAGAGTCGAAAATGTAGGACCTAAAGTAAGTTCAGAATTATTAAAATCAGGAATTATAGCTATTTTTTTATCTCTAGCAGCTATGCTTTTTTATATCTGGATAAGATTTGAGTGGCAATTTAGTTTAGCTGCTATAATAGCATTATTTCATGATGTTATAATTACATTAGGTTTTTTTTCATTGTTTAATCTAGAAATTAACTTGTCAATTGTTGCAGCAGTTTTAACTATTGTTGGTTATTCAATGAATGATACAGTGGTCATTTTTGATAGGGTTAGAGAAAATTTAAAAAAATATTCTGACATTAAAATTTTTGATTTAACTAATCTTTCAATCAACGAAACGTTATCAAGAACTATAATTACATCATTAACAACATTATTAGCATTATTTTCAATTTTCTTTTTTGGAGGTGAAATTCTTAAAGGATTTTCTTTAGCTATGATTCTTGGAGTAATCTTTGGAACCTATTCTTCTATATACATAGCTAATCCAATTTTAGTTTTTTTAAGAGTTTCACAAAAGACAATTATTAAAGAGGAAAAAAATTAGTAAAGATTTTGAGCTGCTACCATCGATAGAAGCATTGGTAAAGACAATAAAGTATTTGTTCTTGAAAAAAGCATTGCAGTTCTTGCAGATTTAGCTTTAACTTCAGGTTCGCATTCAACTATTCCCAAAGCTTTTTTTTGATTGGGCCAAATAATAAACCAAACATTAAATGCCATATATAAGCCAAGCCACATTCCTATTCCTATCGCAGCATTTTTTCCGCCTCCCGAAGCTATTCCTAGTGTCATAGCGTCATGAAGATAACCATTTAATCCTGCTAAAATTAAACCTGATAATACAGTAGCAAAAGCTGCCCATCTAAAATAAAACAAGGCCGCTGGAGCAATAACTTTTCCTATTGCTGGTTTTTGTTCATCTGGGATTTTTGGCATATTTGGAATCTGTATAAAATTAAAATACCACAACAAACCAATCCACATAATGGCTACTACAACGTGGATAAATCTAAATAGCCAACTCCAAAAGGTTCTATCAAAATCGAAACCACCATTCATGAAAAAAAGACCAAGGAACAAAATTACAGCTATACCTAGGGATGCGTGTATTGTCTTAGGCAGTGATGAAAGTAAATTTCCCATAATCAAAGAATAATATATACCATATAGCCTTTATATTAAGCAGTTTTTTTAAATTTATTACCAAGTAAAGGCTTTAAAAAAGCACCAGTATAACTTGATTTTATATTACAAATTTCTTCAGGTTTTCCCTCTGCGATGATATTTCCACCCTTTATTCCACCTTCAGGTCCCATATCAATTATATAATCTGCAGTTTTTATTACATCAAGATTATGTTCAATTACCACAACCGTATTACCAAGAGAAGCAAATGTGTGTAATATTTCTAAAAGTTTTTTAATATCATGTTGATGCAATCCTGTTGTTGGTTCATCTAAAATATACATTGTTCTGCCAGTTGATCTTTTTGATAGTTCTTTTGCTAGCTTGATTCTTTGAGCCTCACCACCTGACAGTGTAGTAGCTTGTTGACCAATTTTAATATAACCTAAACCAACTTTTTTAAGTGTTAGTAATTTAGTCTTTATATTAGATATATTTTCAAAATATTCACAACCTTCATCGACCGTCATGTTTAGTACATCAGCTATACTTTTATCTTTAAATTTAATTTCTAAAGTTTCTCTATTGTATCGAGTTCCCTTACATTCATCACATTGTATATATACATCTGGAAGGAAATGCATTTCATAAGTAATAACACCATCACCCTCACAAGCTTCACATCTGCCCCCCTTTACATTAAAAGAGAATCTACCAGGTTTATATCCTCTGCTTTTAGATTCAGGTAATCCAGTAAACCAATCTCTGATGGGTCCGAACGCGCCAGTATAAGTTGCTGGATTAGATCTAGGAGTTCTACCTATTGGTGATTGATCTATATCAATTACTTTATCGATTAACTCAATACCTTTAAAATTTTTAAAAGGTTTTGGAATTTTCCGTGATTTATTATTATTCAATGTTAAATTTAAAGCATTATATAAAGTTTGTAAAATTAAAGTTGATTTACCACTTCCTGAGACACCTGTAACACAAGTTAAACTTCCTAAAGGAATTTTTAAATTTACATTATTGAGATTATTTCCTGAAGCACCTAATATTTCTAAAAACCTACCATTTTTTGCTAGTCTTCTTTTGTTAGGAATTGAAATGTATTTTTTATTAGATAAATATTGTCCTGTAATACTATCTTTAGTTTTTGTTATATCATTGTAAGAACCTTGAGCAACTACTTCACCACCTTTATTACCAGCCTCAGGTCCTAAATCGATAATATGGTCAGCGTTTTCCATTGTTTCAGTATCGTGTTCAACTACAATTACTGTATTGCCTAAATCTCTTAATCTTTTAAGAGCATTTATTAGTTTTACATTATCTTTCTGGTGTAAACCTATTGAAGGTTCATCTAAGACATATAAAACACCAGTTAATCCTGAGCCAATTTGTGATGCTAGTCTTATACGTTGAGCTTCACCACCAGATAGTGTTCCAGACTCTCTGGATAAAGTAAGATAATCCAGTCCAACGTTTAATAAAAAATTTAATCTTTCATTGATTTCTTTTAATATATGTTCTGCAATAGTTAATTGTCTTTTATCAAGTTTATTTTCCAAACTTTTAAACCAATTAGTAGATTCTAAGATAGATTTTTCTGTAACTTGGCTAATATGTAGATCATTGATTTTAACACAAAGGGCCTCATCTTTTAGTCTGTGTCCATTACATCTTTCGCATTTAGTGTCAGATTGATATTGAGCAATTTCTTCTCTTTTCCAATCACTATCTGTCTCTAAATATCTTCTTTCTAGATTGTTTATTACCCCTTCAAAAGTTTTTTTATGAGAATATTTTTCATATCCATCATCATATGAAAATTTTATTTCTTCATCATCAGAACCAAATAAAATTATATCTTTAATTTTTTTAGATAATTTACTCCATTTATCATTGAGTGAAAAATCATAATGTTTAGCTAAAGAAGCTAATGTTTGGGCATAATACATTGTTGAAGATTTGGCCCAAGGCTCTATAGCCCCATCTGCTATACTTTTTTTTCATTTGGAATCACTAAATTTGGATCAACATTTAGTTTTATACCTATACCTTCACATTCTTCGCATGCTCCATAAGGGCTATTAAAAGAAAATAGTCTTGGTTCAATTTCTTCAATTGTAAATCCGCTTTCAGGACATGCAAATTTTGTTGAAAAAATTAATTTTTCAATTTTTCTAAATTTTGCTGGTAATGTCTCATTTTCATATTCGACAAATATTAATCCATTAGCCAAATTTACTGCTGTTTCTATTCCTTCAGCCAGTCTGTTACCTAAAGATGAATTTAAAACAATTCTATCAACAAGAATTGAAATATCATGTTTAATTTTTTTATTTAACTCAGGAACTTTTTCTATATCATATAACTTATTATCAATTTTTATTTTTCTAAAACCTCTTTTTTTATAAGATAAAATTTCTTTTTTATATTCGCCCTTACGACCTCTAACTATCGGTGCGTATAGGAAAATAGTAGATTTTTGGGGTAATACTTTTATTTTGTCTACTATTTGAGTAATAGTTTGTGATGATATTGGTTTACCAGTAAATGGTGAATAGGGCACACCGACCCTTGCGTATAGTACTCGCATGTAATCATAAATTTCTGTTACTGTAGCGACAGTTGATCTTGGATTTTTAGAGGTATTTTTTTGTTCAATAGAAATTGCTGGGCTTAAACCTTCGATTAAATCTACATTAGGTTTCTTCATTTTATCTAGAAACTGTCTTGCATAAGCAGATAAGCTTTCAACATACCTTCTTTGTCCTTCAGCATAAATTGTGTCAAAAGCTAAGGATGATTTTCCAGATCCTGAGAGACCAGTTATTACTACAAATTGATCTTTTGGTATCTCTAAGGAAATATTCTTTAAATTGTGTTCTTTTGCCCCTTTAATAACTATCTTTTTTAACATAATTTTTGTTGCTTTAAATTAATAAAATTAATATTGAAGTCAAACTGTGATATAAATTCATATTATAAAAATTTAAAATAAGAAATTATTATGGCTGGAAGTTTAAATAAAGTATTATTAATCGGTCGTTTAGGCGCAGATCCAGAAATCAAGCAAATGGTGAATGGAAAAAATGTAGCACGTCTTAGCCTTGCTACCAGCCAATCCTGGAAGGATAAAAATACTGGAGAAAAAAAAGAAAAAACTGAATGGCACCGAATAGTTGTATTTAATGAAGGTCTAGTAAATGTAGTTCAGCAATATTTAAAAAAAGGTGCTCAAATTTATGTTGAAGGACAATTATCTACTAGAAAATGGAAAGATGAAGCATCCGGTCAAGACAAATATTCAACAGAAATAGTTATACAAGGATATAATTCCTCTTTAACAATGCTAGGCGGAGGAGGAAGTGGTGGAATACAAAATGATAATTCTCAAAACATTAAAAACACATCTGATGAATCTTCACAAGTTTCGAATGATTTAGATGATGAAATTCCATTCTAGTTTTTATGCAAAAAGACGAGATATCAAAAGATAATAATGTAAAACATATATCAATGCATGATGAGATGAGTTCATCTTATCTTTCTTATGCAATGAGTGTTATCATAAGCAGAGCTTTACCAGATATTAGAGACGGTTTAAAACCTGTTCATAGAAGAATTCTTTATGCAATGCACAAAGGTGGTTATGATTGGTCAAAACAATTTAGAAAATCAGCAAGAATAGTTGGAGATGTTATAGGTAAATACCATCCACATGGAGATCAATCAGTATATGATGCACTTGTAAGAATGGTCCAAGATTTTTCTATGAGTTTACCTTTGGTTGATGGACAAGGTAATTTTGGATCGGTTGATGGAGATCCAGCTGCAGCAATGAGATATACAGAAACGAGACTTTCAAAAGTATCAAAATTTTTAATTGATGATATTGAAAAAAACACTGTAGATTTTAAAAATAATTATGATGAAACAGAAAAAGAACCAATAGTTCTTCCTGCCCAATATCCAAATCTATTAGTAAATGGAGCAGGGGGTATTGCAGTTGGAATGGCCACAAGTATACCACCTCATAACTTAGGTGAAATAATTGATGGAACATTAGCATTAATAGAAAATAGAGAAATTAAGATAAAAGAATTAATGAAACATATACCAGGTCCAGATTTTCCCACAGGTGGAATCGTTATAGGCAAAGACATTATCAAACAAGGTTATAATAGTGGAAGAGGATCTTTTAAAATTAGAGGTGAAATAAATATTGAACAAATTAAAGGCGGTAGAGAAAGATTAGTTATTACATCAATACCTTATCAAGTAAATAAATCTGTTTTAAACGAAAGAATTGCTCAACTGGTTAGAGAAAAAAAAATTGAAGGCATAAGAGATATAAGAGATGAATCTAATAGAGAAGGAATAAGAGTTGCTATTGATTTAAGAAATGGAGTAGAGCCTGAAACTGTTAAGAGACAACTTTATAAAAATACAACGGTTGAAAGTTCATTTGGTTTTAATACTCTTGCAATAGTAGATCAAAAACCAAAAACATGTAATTTAAAAGATTTTCTAGAAAATTTTTTAAAGTTTCGAGAAGATGTTGTAATTAAAAAAACTAAATATGATTTAAAAAAAGCAGAAGATAGAGCACATATATTAATTGGTCTTTCTGTTTCTGTTGAAAATTTAGATAAAATTATAAAAATAATAAGATCTTCAAAAAATCCTACTGATGCTAAGAAATATATATTAAATACAAAATGGAAAATAAATAAATCCTTAAAGTTAATTAACTTAGTAGAAAATATAAAAAAAAAGAATATTTATCAATTAACAGAAACTCAAGTAGACTCTATCTTAGAATTAAGACTTCAAAAATTAACAGCTCTTGGTATTAATGAAATTAAAATTGAAATCGAAAATTTAGCTTCTTTAATTATTAAATTTAAGAAAATCATTAATTCAAAAAAAGAACTTTTAAAAGTAATAAGTGAAGAGTTAAAACAAATTAAAGAGAAATATTCAGTACCACGTAGAACAAAAATAATTGATGCGATTTTGAATTATGATATTGAAGAAACTATACAAAAAGAATCTGTTATTATAACTGTTACACTTCAAGGGTATATTAAAAGAGGTGCTTTAAGCAGTGTAAAACAACAAAAAAGAGGTGGCAAAGGAAAAGCGGGCATTAAAACTAGAGGTGAAGACTCTGTAATTCAAACTTTATCAGTTAATACTCATACATCAGTCTTATTCTTTTCTACCGAAGGTCTTGTTTATAAAATTAAAGCATGGAAAATACCAGAGGGCTCTACATCTTCAAAAGGCAAATCACTTTTTAATATATTGCCTCTAAAGAACCATCAATCAATTAGTTCAATTATGCCTTTTCCAGAAAATGAAAATGAATGGAAAAATTTACAGATAGTATTTTCAACAAGCAAAGGGAAAATAAGAAAGAATAGTTTAGAAGATTTTTTAAGTATAAATGCTTCTGGTAAAATTGCAATGAAACTAGATCACAATGATAAAATCATTGGTGTTAAAATATGCAAAGATGATCAAGATATAATTCTAAATACCAAACTTGGTAAATGTATCAGATTCGAGTCCAAAAAGTTAAGAATTTTTAAAGGAAGATCTTCAAAAGGAATAAGAGGTATTAATTTGTCTGATAAAGATGAAATTGTCTCTTTATCTATTATTGATCATGATAATAATAAGAAGCATGAAAAATTAGAGAAAAAAGTTAAGGAAAAATTCTTGCTTTCAATTACAGAAAATGGCTTTGGCAAAAGAACATCCCATTATGATTTTAGAGTAACAAATAGAGGGGGGAAAGGCATTATAGGTATTGTGAATTCAGTCCGTAATGGTAGCGTCTCATCTTCTTTTCCCGTTTTTGAAGGTGATGAAATTATGATATCAACAAATAAAGGAAGGATAATAAGAGTAGCAGTTAAGGAAATAAGAGTAGCTGGTAGAAATACTCAAGGGGTAAGAATAATTAAATTAACCGGTGATGAAAAAGTTGTATCAGCTATTAAAATAGAAGATAATTTAATATAATGAAAAAAAATGCAATTTACCCAGGTACATTTGACCCAATCACTTTCGGTCATATAGATGTTATAAAAAAAGCTTTAAAGATTGTAGATACAATAATAGTAGCAATTTCAGATGGAGATAGTAAAAATTATCTTTTTTCAGTTAGTGAAAGATTAGAAATTGTTAAAAAAGCACTTTTTAACGATTTAAAATTCGATAAAAAAAAAATTAAGATCATTTCATTTGAATCACTTACAACAGATTTATGTGAAAAATATAAAGCAAATATTATCCTAAGAGGATTAAGAGCTGTGTCTGATTTTGAGTATGAATTTCAATTAGCAGGAATGAATAGAAAACTTAATAATAATATTGAAACAATTTTTTTAATGTCAGATGTAGAAAATCAAATAATTTCTTCCAAATTTGTAAAAGAAATAGCTAAATTAAAGGGAAATATAAAAAAATTTACAACAAAAAGTACTATAAAATCATTAAAAGAAAAATATGAATAAAATTTTGATAAAATTTTTTATTTTGTCTTTTTTTTTTATTAACAATATAAACGCGGAGGAAAATATTATGATATTAAAATTAAAAGATGGTGAAGTTAAAATCGAATTGTTCGCTGATGTGGCTCCTAATCACGTTGAAAGAATTAAATCTCTTGCTGATAGTGGACAATATAATAATGTGGTTTTTCATAGAGTTATAGATGGCTTCATGGCTCAAACTGGAGACGTTAAATTTGGAAATTCTTCATCTAAAGATTATGATTTAAAAAGGGCTGGTATTGGCGGTTCTTCTTTACCTGATCTTAAGCAAGAGTTTAGCGATATGCCTCATGAAAGAGGAACTTTATCTATGGCCAGATCACAAGACCCCAATAGTGCAAATAGTCAATTTTTTATTTGTTTTAAAGCTGCACCATTTTTAGACAGACAATATACGGTTTTTGGAAAAGTTGTTGAAGGTATGGAATTTGTAGACAATATTAAAAGGGGCGATGAAAACAATAATGGCTCTGTAGATAATCCGGATAAGATTATAAATTTTAAATCTTTATAACTATTTTAACAAATGGCATTAAAAAAATTTGTTTTTAATGTTAAATCAAAAGATAAGTATTCAAGAACAGGTTTAATTGAAACAAAAAGAGGGAATATAAGAACACCTACATTTATGCCTGTAGGTACTCAGGCTACCGTTAAAGCTGTTAAAATTGATGACATTTATAAAACAGGTACTGATATAATTTTATCTAACACCTATCATCTAATGATAAGACCGGGTGTTGATAGAATCTCTTCTTTAGGTGGTTTGCATGAATTTATGAATTGTAAAATTCCAATTTTAACTGATTCAGGTGGCTTTCAAGTTATGTCTTTATCTAGACTAAATAAGATTGATAAAGAAAAAGGAGCAATTTTTAATTCACATATTGATGGAAAAGAATTTATATTAAGTCCAGAAGAAAGTATTAGAATTCAAAAAGGTTTAAATTCTGACATTGTAATGGTAATGGATGAATGTCCAAAAAAAACTGATGATTTTAATATTATTTCAAAATCTTTAGAATTATCAAATTATTGGGCTGCTAGATCAAAAAAGGCTTTTGGTATTAATGAAGAAAAAGGATTATTTGGAATTGTACAAGGAGGTCTATTTAATGAATTACGCATAAAATCTATTGAGGAATTAAAAAAGATAGATTTTGATGGATATGCAATAGGTGGCTTAGCAGTAGGAGAAACACAAAAAGAAATGTTCAACGTTTTAGATGGAATTAAAAATCATATGCCAGAAGATAAGCCAAGATATCTAATGGGTGTTGGCACACCATCAGATATTCTAGGAGCTGTAAAAAGAGGAGTTGATATGTTTGATTGTGTTCTGCCTACACGATCAGGAAGAACTGGTTTAGTTTTTACCTGGAATGGAAGAATAAACATTAGAAATTCTAAATATCAGTATGACAATGAGCCAATAGATAAAGATTGTAAAAATTTTAACCTTTGTAAATATTCAAAGAATTATCTTAATCATTTATTTAATACTAATGAAATATTAGCTTCAATGCTCCTAACATTGCATAATATAAATTTCTACCAAGAATTGATGTCCTCAATACGTGATAATATTGAAAAAGGTACTTTTGATCATTTTCATGATTTATATATAGATAAATTATAATTTTTCACATTGAAAATTTTAAAAAACACATTATAAGATTTTTTAGTGTGGGCCCTTAGCTCAGTTGGTAGAGCAATTCCCTTTTAAGGAATGGGTCGATGGTTCGAGTCCATCAGGGCTCACCATAAATTTCATTTAAATAATTGTTATGTAATTGGTGGGTAATCTATAATCACACCATTCATCCAATTTTTTATATTTTTAATTCTATTAATCGATGAAGGGTGAGTACTCATGAATTCAGCCGGCTCTTTTCCTTTGTTAGCTTTTTTCATTCTTTCCCAAATATTTATCGTTTCTCTGATATCATAACCTGATAAGGACGAAAAAATTAATCCTAAGTAATCAGCCTCACTTTCTTGTTTTCTTGAAAATGGGTTCATTAATCCAAGTTGAGATAGTAAACCTACAGTATTCATTCCTGTCGCTCTATTTACTTGAGATAACTTACCTCCTGAAAAAATATCTAATAATTGAGTACCAGTGTTAACAAGGACTCCACGACTAGCTCTTTCAACAGAATGTTTTGCAACTGCATGAGCAATTTCATGACCCATTATTGCAGCCAATCCATCAATATTTTTAGTAATTTTTAACATGCCAGTATAAACTGCAATTTTTCCACCAGGCATGCACCATGCATTTCTAACTTTATCATTATCAATCAATATATATTCCCAATTAAAATTTGTAGTTGGATCTAATAAATTTACTCTATCAAAATAGAGAGAAATAGAGTCTTCCATTTTTCTACCAATTTCTTTAATTTGTGATAAAGATTTTTTATCATCACTTAATTTCTCTCTTTTTTTAACTTGTTCATATATAGCTGCTGCCTTAGCATTTATATTTTTTTCTGGGATAATTTTTAATTGTTTTCTTTCTGTTATAGGAACTGAAGAACAAGATGATAGAAGCAAACTTCCACATCCACATCCAACATAATTAAGAAATTTTCTTCTATTCATTTATTAATTAATAGTTATTATCATAAATATTATTGAATTTACATATTTTAATTATTAATAATACTTATGACAAAAAATAAAAAAAGAAGAACTCCTTTATTTGCTAGATTGAGGAATTATTTTATTACAGGCATAGTTGTTCTTGTGCCGATAGGCATTACTTTATATTTAACAAAATTTTTTATCTCAATATCGTCAAATTTAATTCCTAAAGAAATTAATCCAAACAATTATTTACCTTTTTCAATACCAGGACTTGAAATAATTTTATCAGTAATCTTTATTACTTTAATTGGTGGTTTATCACTTTCATTTATAGGAAAAAAAATACTTGAATTAGTAAATCAAACTCTAAAAAGAATTCCTATACTAAGAACTATCTATTCAGCAATAGGTCAAATGACGGAAAGTCTTGCTCCTAATAAAAAGAATAACAAGAAAAGTGTTGTACTAGTAGAATATCCAAGAAAAGGTAGTTGGGCCGTTGGTTTTGCCACTAAAGACAATAAGGGTGAAATTTCAAAAAAAACAAATACTCAACTAGTTAATGTATTTGTACCCACAACACCCAATCCTACAAGTGGATTTTTATTAATGTTTCCAAAAAAAGATATAGTTTATTTAGATATGAGTTTTGAAGAAGCTTCAAAATTTATTGTTTCAGCGGGCACATCAAACCCTAAAAACTAAACCAGATCATTTAAAATTTCTGCTCTATCATACATTTTCAATAGAGGTGTATATTTTTCCAAGTTTTGGTTTTCTAGTTCAATCTTTTTAATTTCTTTTTCAGCTAAAATAAAGAGATCTTCATTAAGAACTGGATCAGCTAACCTAAAACTCTGTAAACCACTTTGTTTAAATCCTAATAAGTCACCATATCCACGAATTTTCATATCTTCTTCGGAAATTTTAAATCCATCATTACTGTTTTTTAAAATATTGATTCTTTTTTTAGCATTTTGGCTTAAATTAGATTTAAGCATTAATATACAATAAGAGTCTTTAATACCTCTACCAACTCTTCCTCTTAATTGGTGCAATTGAGATAGGCCAAATTTATTTGCATTTTCAATTATAATTATATTTGCATTAGGAAAATCAATTCCAACTTCAATTACTGTTGTAGATACCAAAATATCAATCTCTTTATTTAAGAATTTAGATAAAATATTGTCTTTGGAATCTTTTGATAATGAACCATGTAGTAGACCAATTCTATTTCCAAATATTTTTTTTAAATCTTCATATCTTTTTACAGATGACTGGTGATCAACTTTTTTTGACTCTTCTATTAAAGGGCAAACCCAAAATACTTGGTTACCTGTTATAATTTTTTTTTTAATAAAAAGAATTACTTCGTTTATTTTGTTATCAAGTTTGCTATAAGTTTTAATTTCTTTTCGATATTTAGGCTTATTTTTAATTATAGAAGTATCCATATCACCAAAAATTGTCATTATCATTGTACGAGGAATAGGTGTAGCAGACATGACAAGAACATCACAATTGCTTCCACCTTTATCTGATAGTTTTTTCCTTTGCTTGACACCAAATTTATGTTGCTCATCTATTACTATTAATCCTAAATTTTTATATTTAATTTTTTCTTGAAATAACGAATGTGTACCAAAAAGTATATCAATTTTATTATCACTTAAACCTTTTAATATTTTTTTCCTATCAGAATATTCTGTTTTACTAGTTAAGAGACTAATATTTATTTTTGTACTAAATAACTTTTTTGCTAAATCATAATGTTGTTTGGCTAGTATTGCAGTAGGTGCCATAAATCCTACTTGAAAACCACTTGAGATTACATTTAAAGAACTAATAAGAGCTACAATAGTTTTTCCACTACCAACATCGCCCTGCAAAAGTCTAAACATCTTTTGATTAGATCTAAGATCATTATTTATTTGTTGTATTGTAGTTAATTGATCTTGTGTTAAATCAAAATCAATTTTTTTTTTTAATTTCATTAAAAGGTTTTATTCCAAAATTTTTACTAACTTTTTTTATTTTTTTTACTGCTTTTCTTACTTTTGAATTAATTAAAAAAGTTGACATTATTTCATCAAAAATAAGTCTATTTAAAAAATTACCTTTTTTATTAACATTATTCGGATTATGTAATTCTAATACAGCTTTTTTCCACGTTATATTATTGAATTTTTTTAATATATCTTCACTCAACCACTCATCTAAATCAGGTATATTATTTAAAACTTTACTAATTACTTTTAAATATTGTTTTTCATTTAACCCATCTGTTAAGCTATAACTTGAAAATACTTTCTTTATAGAGTTTGTATCAGTCGAAATATGTGTTGGATTTGTTATCTGATATTTTTTTTTATAATATCCAATTTTACCACTAATTGTTACTCTTGAATTTAATGGTAAAATCTTTTTTATATATCCTTCATAACTATTAAAGAAAATACAATCCAATTTTCCAGTTTCATCTTCACACATCACTTTATTTGGTAGATTTCTTAATCGTGGAAAATTATATTTTTTTACATTTATAATTACAGTTTGAATTTTTCCAATTTGTAATTCATTAATTTTGACTAAATTACTTCTGTCAATAAAATCTCTAGGTAAGCTCCAAAGTAAGTCAAATATAGTATTAATATTCTTTTTTCTAAATAATTTTGATGTTTTAATCCCAATTCCATTTATGGTATTAATATCTGATAATAAAAATTCAATATTTGACATATTTTTATTTATATAACCATGTCACAAAATAAAGAAGATCTTAAAAATAAAATTATTTATCGAGCTTCATATAGAGGTACTAAAGAAATGGATATATTAATGACTAGTTTTGTTAAATCTTCTATTGATGGTCTAAATATGGATGAACTAAAACAATTAAGTAAACTTGTTAATTTTGAAGATGAGCTTTTAATTTCTATAAGAAATAAAGAATCAAATGGAGGCTTAACAAGCATAAAAGTCTTAGAGAAATTTCAAAAATTTAATTTTTAATGGCGGAGAGACTGGGATTCGAACCCAGGAAAGAGTTGCCCCTTTGCCGGTTTTCAAGACCGGTGCTTTCAACCGCTCAGCCATCTCTCCATGCGC
>MDTB01061989.1_pt1 | contig 25796 bp, 26 predicted proteins | sample 811161 | NCBI WGS metagenome assembly MDTB01 (sample SAMN05326650, study PRJNA326480) | marine metagenome | isolation source: seawater | place: Mediterranean Sea | collected 2009
AGTCCCCCGTAATCTTATGAATTTATTTGGGTTTCCTCAGTATGGCATACATTGTAATGCATGGAGTAAAAAAAAAATGAGTTTCTTAATGCATTTTGCTATCAGATCAAAAAAACTATCATATTTTCCTGGTCTTCATGACAATTTAATTGCTGGAGGGCAACCAGTAGGAATTTCTATTTTAAAAAATTTTCAAAAGGAAGCAGTTGAGGAAGCTGGTTTAAAAAAAATTAATTTTAGAAAGGTATTAAAAGGTAGTACAACAAATTATTCACACGAGCATAAAAAAAAAATCCATTCAGGAATAATTTTTACATATCACTATGAAGTTTCAGAAAAAAAAAAATTCTTTAACACTGACGGTGAAGTTGATAATTTTATATCTTATGACATTTCTAATGTATACAAAATATTAGAGTCAAGACTTTTAAAACCAAACTGTATAATTCCCATAGCTGATTTTTTTTTAACAATTTCAAATGATTTTTTTCCAAAAAAAGGTATCTTAGAACTAAAAAGAATTATGAATAAAAATGGTCGAAGTACTCAATCATAGTGTAATACATCCTGATAAAAAAGTTAAAAATGCTGTCATTTTTCTTCATGGGTATGGTGCTAACGGTGACGATTTAATAGGAATTGGTAACTTGTGGTCTAATTTGCTGCCCAATACAATCTTTCTGTCTCCCAATGCTCCATTTAAATGCCCTTGGGGAGGCAGTGCATTTCAATGGTTCGAATTAACATCAATATCTCCAGAGAACATTGGAAAAGGTTTATTAAAGGCTGGTCCATATTTAAACAAATATGTTGATCATATTGCAAAAGAACATGAATTAAATGAAGACAAAATTTTTTTTGTAGGATTTTCACAAGGAACAATGATGGCTTTGTATCATTTGTGCAAAAGAAAAAAAAAATGTGCTGGAATATATGGTTATTCTGGAATGCTATATGAAAATAAAAATTTTAAAAGTGAAATCCTTTCAAAATTTCCTATTGGTCTTTATCACGGAAAAATGGATGAAGTAATTAATTTTAAATTTACAATTGATGCATTTCAAAAGTTAAAATCTTTTGGCTTTGATATAAGCTATGATCTATCAAATGAACTAGCTCATGGCATTGATGACAATGGTATTCACAAGGGCTTAAATTTTATCAAAAAAATATTTAATATTTAAATTTTTTATAAAAACCCAATATTATAAAATTAGATAGAAATATGTCATTAGCTCCTAATAGTTGTCCTGCACTTGTTCTTAATGCTGATTATCAGCCTCTTAGTTACTTTCCATTGTCAACATGGTCATGGAAAGAAGCTCTTAAGGCAGTTTTTCTTAATAGAGTAAATGTCGTATCAGAATATAATCAAGTTGTCCGGTCCCCATCTGTTGAATTTAAGCTACCAAGTGTTGTTTCATTAAAAGATTATATCCCAATGCCTAAAAAGGCCGCTTTTACGAGATTTAATGTTTTTTTAAGAGACAAATTTACTTGTCAATATTGTATTAAAAATTTTAAGGTTGAAAATCTTACATTTGATCATGTAACACCACGTTCAAAGGGTGGAAAAACTTCTTGGGAAAATGTTGTCACATCCTGCAGAAATTGTAATACTCAAAAAGGAAATCGTCCCTTATATAAACTTGGAATAAAATTAAACAGATTACCTTACATTCCAAACAACTTTGAACTCAAAGAAATAGGGAGAATGTTTCCACCAAACTTTCTCCACAAGAGCTGGAATGATTTTCTTTACTGGGATTCAGAATTAGAACCGTGATTTAAAACTTTTTTGATATACTTATCGCAATCTTTGTTCCTATTTTAGTTGCTCCCTTGAATAAATTTAAACCAAAATTCTCTGATTTATGCTTAGATTGAGCAAAGTGTTTGTGCTTATCTTCATCTTCACAGAATTTTTTTATTCTAGCTTTAAGTGAATTGTTTATTCCATTAGCCTCCAAAAATTCTAACTGTTCTTTATAGTGTGCTACAATTACTTCCTCAACTGATTCTGTACATGCATGAACGTAGTTTTCTCCAAGACGAGATGTTAAAGCTCCTAAAGTTGAGCCAAATATTTTCCAAAGGGGAGACATGATTGTTGGACGCACCCTATTTTCTAATATTTGTTTCTCAAAATAATCAAAATGTACTTTTTCTTCTAATAAAATTTGTTTTAGTTCCTTAATTAATTTTTTATTTTTACTATATTTTATTTGACCATTATAAATCATCTGAGCACCATATTCTCCAGCATGATTAACTCTTATAATTTCATGTATTTTTTTTTTCTTATCCATTTTTTTTTAAAGCCAAAAAACTTAATGTTATCAAAATTAATAACAATATCATATTTAAATTTGCTAATGAAAGCCCAAAAAAAGAGAAAATAATTTCATCGCATTTTATAATAGGGACTTTCTCCAAAAAACTCCTTAACTGATCTATATTTTCGAAGTTATCAGAATTTGAGGAACAACCTGTATCATAGCTAATTAATTTTCTTTCAACTAAACTATGAAATGAAGAAACACACAAATTAATAATGAACATTAAAAGTGATATTATTAAAAAAAATTTATCTTGTTTGAAATAGATTAATATACCTGAAAAAATTACTACGAAATAAGGTATTCTTTGATAAATACATAATTTGCATGGGGGTAATTCAAGAGTATATTCAAAAAAATATGCTAAAAAAACAATTAGTAGAGATAATCCTAATATAATAGAAGCTCTGGGATTAATATTTCTTTCAATATTGAGCATAATTTAATAGGATAATTTTTTCTCTATGTTTAAACGTCTAAAAGAAAAATATATCAAAAATAAAAAACTATATCATACATATAGGTACTTCAAATATAAACTCAAATTTTCAAGAGCACATAGTGCATTTGGTGAAGATGTTTTTTTAAATAAGATATTCTTTAATAATAATACAGGTTTCTTTGTTGATATTGGTGCTCTTCATCCAATAAATGGTTCACTTACATACAATCTTTATAAAAAAGGTTGGAATGGTCTTAATATTGATATGGTTGAAGAAAACCTGAGATTATTTAAAAAATATAGAAAAAGAGATATAAACTTAAATTATGCAATATCATCCAAAAAAGGATTAATTGATGCATTTATTTTTGAGCAGGGGTCCGGTTTAAATACCACTAATAAAATATGGGCAGAAAAATGGAAAAAAAAAATAAACAAAGACTATATAATTAGAAAAGTAAAAAGAAATACATTAACTTATATTCTAGATAAATATAAAGTTAAAAATAGTTTTGAATTTCTTAATATTGATGTTGAGGGTCATGAGATAGAAGTTTTAAAAGGAATAAATTTAAAAAAATATAGACCTAAATTAATATCAATTGAAATACATGTAAAAAAAACTAGAGATATCTTCAATACTCAAATTTATAAGATCTTAAAAAAAAATGATTATGATTTAATTTCACAATATTTTCAAACATCATTTTTTAAGTCAAAAAACTTTAAAATAAACTAAGAAATCTTTTCTAATTTTAAATCTTTTAATAATTTTTTTAACCATAACGAATCTATCTGTTTATCTTTTTGTAACTCCCTTACTTTTTTTATAATTTTTTCTTCATCTAACGTTTGTATTAATAGGCTCAAGTAAAGCTTTATTGATTCTCGATTATATGGGTTTATCTCATTAACTTTTTCTAGAAGGTTAATTGCTGATGAAAATTGATTGGTATCTCTTTTAAGAATTGAATATTGGAGAAGTAGATCCTCATTTTCTGGAAAATATTTCAAGGAATTCTTAAAGTGTAAATCAGCTTTTTGATAGTGACCTGTTATATAACATGTTTTAGTCAAAACTTTCCAACCTACTAAATCATTTGGATCACTTTTGAGCTTAGTTTCTAAAAAAAAAATAATTTTCTTGGGGTCAATATTAACTAAATCATTTGGATTTTTGACAATATTTTTTATTTCTTTTTCAATTTTTTCATTGTAAAAGAAAGATTCAATATTTCCTATAAATCTGTATGTAATTAAGGAGGTGATTGATAAAAAAACTAATGTAAGTAGAAAATTTTTTTTTATCTTTAAAGGATTAAAAAGAAATGAAGAAATTATCAAAATTACGAAAGCTACAATAATAAAGTAAATAATTAACATTTCATGACTTTCTAAAGAAAAAGTGAACTAACAAAATAAAAAATAAAACTGGTACTATCCAAAGTGCAACCGTATCAATTCTTAAAGGTGGGTTAAATAAAACATAATCACCGTATCTTGAATGAATATATGAGATGATATCTTTTCTTTTTTCTCCATTCATTAACTTTTTTCTTACCAAAACTCTCAAATCTCTAGCAATATCTGCGTTAGAATTTTCTATATCTTCATTTTGACATACCAGACATCTAATATTTTTTCCAATATCTTTAGCTATTTCCTCAAGTTTTGGATCTTTCAACATTTCATTAGGTTCAACGCCCTCAAGTTTTGAACTTAAGCATAGTAACAAAATGAGAAAAATTCTAAACTTGTTCATTTAATTGTATTAATTAACTCTTCTAAATCTTTCAAATCTTTTTTTAATATGGGGCCAATATGTTTGTATATAATTTTTCCTTGTTTATCTATTAAAAAGGTTTCAGGTAATCCATAAACGCCCCATTCAATACTAACTAAACCATCTTCATCTAACCCTAATTTTTTATATGGATCACCATTTTTTTCTAACCAAATTAAAACTTCGTCTGATTTATCTTTTTTAGCAATTCCAAAAACATTATAACTTTTTGATAATTTCATTAACTGTTGGTGTTCAACTTTACATGGCGGACACCAGGTCGCAAAAAAATTTAAAATCTTAATTTCATCAGCATTTTCAAAATCCTTATTTATTAGGAGTGGTTTATTAACTAATTTTTTTAAAATAAATGATGGAGTTTCTTGTGATAATAAATTCGAAGGAATAATTTTAGGATCTTTCTGAAGTCCCATAAAAAAAATGCTTCCAACTGAAACTAAAAAAAAGAAAAGATACAAATGTTTCATTTTAGGTTTTTAGAGTTCTGAAAACTGAAACACAACCGCCAATAACTAGGAATAAAACACCTATCCATATCCAAATTGTGAAAGAGTTAAACCATATTCTTGTTGTCCATGATTTTTTTTCTAAAGTATTTTTATCACCTATTGCAATATATAAATCTCCAAAAATTGTGGAGTAAATTGCAGCCTCTGTTGTTACTTGATTGCCGGTATTATATTTTCTTTTTTCTGGCAAAAGTTTTTTGACAAATTTTTTATCTTTATAAATATTAAACATGCCTGTTTGACTAATATAATTTTGACCTTCAACAATATTAACCCCTAAAAACATTACCTCAAAATCCTTTATCTTTATTTTTTCATTAATATTTTGAAACTGGATTTTCTCCTTTTTTAAAACTGATGTTCCTGTTGCACCTATGATTACCAGAGCAATTCCAATATGTGCAAAAGTTTGTGAAAAAATCTTTAATGGAATCTTTTTTAAAAATAATGGTGATTTTAAATTTATAAATTCTGTTAATTCAAATAAGGAACTTGTAATAATCCAAAAAGCAATTACGAGTGAAATAACTGCTAAAACTGGTCCCTGAAAATTTAAATACCAAATAATAAGAGAGAATATAAAAAAAAGAATAAATAGGATTCGTAATCTAGATAATAAATTTAAAATGTCATCCTTTTCCCATTTAAGAAAAGGTCCAAAAATCATTCCAATACTCATAGGTATTAGAAAAGGCATTAATATCGAGTTGAAAAAAGGAGCCCCAACTGAGATTTTATTATTAAAAAAAATGCCTGCAAATAGTGGATATAAAGTACCGACAAGAATGGTAAAACTTAATGTTAACATGAAAATATTATTTAAAGAAATTGCTCCTTGTTTTGATATTAAATTAATTTTAAAATTATTTGATAAATTTTTACTACCTCGCAAAAATAAAGACAAGCCAAATGCTGTAATTATAAAAAGTAAAAGTAATATAAAAACTCCCCTTGTTGGATCATTTGCAAACGCATGAACAGAAATTAAGACTCCAGATCTAACAAGAAAGGTGCCAAGTAAACTTAGTAAGAAAGTTATTATTGATAAAAGAATTGTCCAGTTTAACATGTTGTTTTTACTCTTAGATAAAATAATAGTGTGTACCAAGGCTGATGCAGTTAACCAAGGTAATAAAGAAGCGTTTTCAACTGGGTCCCAAAACCAAAAACCTCCCCAACCTAATTCATAATATGCCCACCAGCTACCCAAACCAATTCCAGCAGTTAAAAAAGTCCAAGAAAAAAATATCCATGGTCTTAAACTGTCGAAAAATTTTTTATTTTTTGAATTTATAAGAAGAATTGCAATAGAGATAGAATAAACAATAGAAAATCCAACGTAACCTATATAAAGAAAAGGTGGATGAAAAATTAATCCTGGATCTTGAAGCAAAGGATTTAAATCAGAACCATCAACACTTGGTGGAAAAGATCTTTGAAAAGGGTTTGATGTAAAAATAATGAAAGTTGAAATTAAAAAAATTAAAAAATTCTGAATAGTAAGAGTTTTACGTCGAAGATTGGATTCGACATTTTTCTGGTAAGAAAAAAGAAAAGCAAAAAATGTCATAACTAACAACCATAGTAAAATGGAACCTTCGTGATTTCCCCAAACACCAGTAACTTTATAAATTAACGGAAGTTGACTATTTGAATTCTTCTCAACAACATTCAAAGAAAAGTCTGAATTTACAAAGCAAATTGTCAACATCAAAAATGAAAGAGAAGTACAAAAAAAAGTCAGTCTACTGATTTTTATTTGGCATGGATTGAATAAACTAAACTTTGCCAAAAAAGGACTAAAAATACTTAAACTTGATAAAATAAAAGTTAAAATTAAAAAAAAAATACCGAGTTCAGCAATCATTTTAATCTAATTCTTATCAATGTAGCCCAATTCAGGTGGCATATAATTTTCATCATGCTTAGCTAACACAATACTAGCATTAAATTTCGATAAGTTCATAAAAATTCCCTCAACAACGACTCCTTGACCCTCTGCAAATAAATCAGGTAATATACCTCTATAATAAACTGGTATCTCATTTTCAAAATCAGTTACAATGAAAGATATTTCTTGTATTTTTTTTTCTTTCTCAATTATCAGATTTTTAGAAATACTCCCCTTTTTAACCATCCCCCCAAGTCTTATTTTAGTGTTAGGAAGTTCAGTATTTTCATATATGTCGGATGGCGAAAAAAAAAAAACTAAATTATTTCTTAAGTTAAAAAATATTATTACACAACCAATTGAAAATGTGATCATTAAGAGAGAAACAATGATTAATCTTTTATTTTTTGGTTTCATATTTTAATTTTTTATTTAGTTTTCTCTCAAGTTTATTAACCTTAAAAAGTGTTACTAAAAAAATAAGCACTAGTAAAAAAAAAACAATAAGATATGACGAGCTAACATAATACAGGTGCTCTTTTTTATTCAAGAAATTAATAAAAAAATTCATTCTAATTGTTACTAAATTCTATTACATCAATTTTTCTAGATATTATTTCTCCTTTAACTCTCAGCAAGACTAGAGAAATAAAGAAAAAGAAAAATGAAAAGGCCATAAAAAATAAAGGAACTATCATACTTGTGTCAATACTTGGAGCACTAAATTTAGATATACTTGCTGTTTGATGAAGTGTATTCCACCAATCAACAGACCACTTAATAATTGGAAGATTAATGATTCCAACTAATGTTAGGATAGCAGCAAACCTATCACCTTTTCTTTTATCATCATAGGCGTTAGAAATGAAGATATGTCCTATATAAATAAAAAACAAAACAAGCTCTGATGTTAACCTTGCATCCCAGACCCACCATGTACCCCATGTGGGTTTACCCCAAATTGAACCTGTAATTAAAGTAGCAAGAGTAAAACATGCCCCAACGGGAGCACATGCCCTACTTATAATATCAGCAAGAGTATGTCTAAAAACCAAAGAAAAAAAACTACAACCAGCCATAAGTGTATATGTAAAAAGTGAAAACCATGCACATGGTACGTGAATATACATTATTCTAACAGTTTCACCTTGTAGATAGTCCGGAGGACTATTAAAAAAAGAATAGTAAAGTCCAATAATCACTAAAACAAGTGAAAAAATCAGGCATTTTTTATATAAAAAGTCTGATAATTTTTGAAATGATGATGGGTTTGCAAATTTAGTAAACATGTTAGTAATTTAACTCTTTAATAACCAATTTTCCAAAAAAAACTGTTACAGGTAATGTAATTAAAAATAAACCAATTAAAATCAAAATTTTAAATTGACTATCTGCATAGTTTAAAAAACTATTTGAAGATGTTGAAAATATTAAAACAGGAACCAAAAATGGCATAATTAAAATAAATTGAATAAACTTATTTTTTCTAACTTGTAACGAAATTAATGCTGACAAAATACTTATCAGAACTAAGGTTGGTAATGCGATTAAAACAATCAAAATTATCTCCAATGCGTCAACTAAACTTATTCTGAACAACAAAGAAGCAATAGGTACAAGAAACATATTAGGTAATAACAAGGAAAAAAACATTGCTGAGCTTTTTGAAAGAAAAATTAATTCCTCAGAATAGCCCATAGTTTGTAGTTCTGACAAACTTCCATCAGAGAAATCCTCAAGCACAAAGCTTTCTGATATTAAAATTATAGAAAATATTATTATCATCCATAAAATTGGAACAAATAATGATGACAATTTTTGTAAGTCTGTTCCAATAGCAAATACAAAAAGCAATAAAGATATTAAAAAAAAAGATGAAAAAGAGAATAAAATCCTTGTATTTTTTAAAATTAAACATAGCTCTCTGTGCAATAAAATTAAAAAATTTTTCATTTTAATTTTTCCCAACTGTCAAAGGATCCTTGAATTTTTTTTTTTTCAATTTTTCTTCTAAGTTCTATCTTTAAAATTGACTTAAAATTAGGATTGAAATGACTTGTAAACAATACTGCTCCATTTTTTTTTGTGTGATTTTCCATCAAACTTTTTAAAGTTTTGGTAGTTTTGTAATCTAATCCATTAAATGGTTCATCCATCAACCACAGTTTTGAGTCAGAGAATAGAAGTTTAGTCAAAGAAACTTTTTTTTTTTGTCCATGAGATAGGTTTTTAACTAGGTTACCTCGAACCTCATTTAAATTAAATATTTTTAATTTTTCATAAAAATCTTCATTTTTCACACTTATTTCTAATAAACTAAGCCAAACCCTAATATTTTCCTCTACAGATAACCCTTCCTTAATAGAATTTTTATGAGACAAATAAAGCAAGTAATTCTTTTTTAAAGTACCAATTTCTTCAATTTCTTTGTTGTAAATTTTAACAAATCCTTTGTTTGGTCTAATTAGACCTGAAATAATATCTAATAAAGTTGTTTTTCCAACACCATTTTCTCCAAATAGAAAAATAATTTCTCTTTTTTTTAATTTTAAACTGAAGTTACTAAAAATTTGTTTTTTATTTCTAAAGAGATATATTGAATTTACTTCTAGCATAATAATCTTCTTATAATATTATATCAGTAATTTGGTAGAAAAATGGCATCAGACTCAAATTTTTTTATAGATAAAATTCTAATTAATAAAAAACAATTTAAATATTTTAGCTTGGAAAAGACAATGAATTTTTTTGACTATGATATTACGTCTCTCCCTTTTAGCTACAGAATATTAATTGAAAATCTAATAAGAAAAAAAAAACTTAAAACTAGTGATATCTCTGAATGTAAAAATATTGTTAATAGCCATATTGGTAAAGAAATTTTCTTTTCTCCCAGCAGAGTTTTAATGCAAGATTATACTGGAGTTCCTGCCATTGCTGATCTTGCTGCAATGAGGGATATGATGGCAATGAAAAAAAAAGACCCTGAATTGATTAATCCATTAGTGCCAGTTAGTTTAGTTGTTGACCATTCAATATCAGTTGATAGTTCTGCTGGAAATAATTCACTTCTAATAAATGTTGAAAAAGAGTTTCAAAGAAATAACGAAAGATATGCTCTTTTAAAATGGGCTCAAAAATCTCTAAAAAATTTTTCTCTCTTCCCGCCTGGATCTGGAATTTGTCATCAAATTAACATAGAGTACTTGGCTAGTATAATTTCTGAAAAAGACAATGTTTTGTTTTTTGACTCTGTGGTTGGCACTGACAGCCACACCACAATGGTAAATGCATTATCTGTTCTTGGCTGGGGTGTTGGAGGCATTGAAGCTGAATCAGTGATGCTTGGACAACCAATTTCAATGAAGATTCCTGAAGTAATAGGAGTAAAAATTATTGGGAAAACTAAAGAAGGTATTACGGCCACCGATATTGTGCTAACCATAACTGAAAAACTTCGAAAGTTAAACGTTGTTGGTAAATTTGTGGAATTTTTTGGACCTGGTTTAAAAGAACTATCCCTATCGGAGAGATCAACTATTTCAAATATGGCACCAGAATATGGGGCTACATGTGGCCTTTTTCCAGTAGATGATGAAACTTTAAAATATTTAAAGTTAACTGGAAGAGTCAAAGATAAAATAAATTTAATTGAGACCTATTGCAGAAAACAGTTTTTATGGCATGAAAAAAATTTCGACAAAATAAAATATTATGAAAGAATTGATATAGATTTAACAAAAATTAACTCATGCATATCTGGTCCAAAAAGACCTCAAGATAAGATTGTTTTATCAGATATAAAGAAAAAGTATTTTGAATTCCTTACCGAAAAAGAAAAAAAACAAATTACAAAATCAAAAAACACAGAATTATCAAATGGCAAAATTTGTATTGCAGCAATTACAAGTTGTACAAATACTTCCAATCCCTCAGTTATGTTGATGTCAGGTCTAATTGCAAAAAAAGCAGTTGAATTTGGTTTGAAAATTCCATGGTGGGTTAAAACGTCCCTAGCCCCAGGAAGTAAAGTTGTAAAAAAATACTTAGAGGCAGCAGGATTACAGGTCTATTTAGACAAACTTGGCTTCAATATTGTTGGGTACGGTTGCACAACTTGTATTGGAAACTCTGGTCCTCTTGATGAAAGAGTAAATAAAATTATTCAAGATAACAATCTTAATGTTTGTAGCGTCATATCAGGTAATAGAAACTTTGAAGGAAGAATTCATCCTCTTGTTAAATCAAATTTTTTAGCCTCACCTCCATTGGTTGTCTTATTTGCTCTAGCAGGAAGGATAAATATTGATTTTGAAAATGAAGAAATAGCCTTTGTAAAAGGTAGAAAAATTTTTTTAAGAGATCTATGGCCATCTTCAAATGAAGTTTTCAAAGCACAAGAAATATCTCTAAAATCTAATTTTTTCAAAAAAAACTATGAAAATATATTTAGTGGTGACAAAAGTTGGGAAAAAATCAATGCTGAGGAATCTCCAATATTCAAATGGTCAATTAATTCCACTTATATAAAAAAACCACCATTTTTAGAAAAAAAATTTAATAATGAACAAATAATAAAAAATGCACGTCCTCTTTTAATATTAGGAGATTCCATTACAACAGACCACATTTCTCCTGCTGGAGTAATAAAAGAAAATAGTGAAGCAGCTAATTACTTATCAAAGCGACAAGTGAAGAAAGAAGATTTTAATTCATTTGGTGCAAGGAGAGGAAATCATGAAATTATGACAAGAGGTACTTTTGCAAATGTAAGAATAAATAATCTAATGGTGAAAAAAGATGGAGGCTACACAAAACATTTTCCATCAGGATATGAAGGAGAAGTTTATAAAGTAGCAAAAAAATATCTAGAGAAAGATGTACCATTAGTTGTAATTGCTGGTAAAGAATATGGAACAGGTTCCTCAAGGGATTGGGCTGCCAAAGGAACAAAACTTTTAGGAGTACGAGCAGTTATAGCAGAAAGTTTTGAAAGAATTCATAGATCAAACCTTGTAGGAATGGGTGTATTGCCTCTAGAAATGAAAAACACTTCAGTTGGTGATCTTAACCTTGTTGGTTCAGAAATTATTGAAATAGGAGATGTCGGAAAAATTTCATCCAAGCCTAACTTTGAGTTAGATATAAAAATAAAATATGATAGTTTCAAAAAAAAAATTAAAGTTATTTCAAGAATCGATACAGAAAAAGAAATTAAATACTTCAAGAGCAATGGAATCCTTCCATACGTTTTTAATTTAATTGAATTAAAATCCTAATTTTAAAATTTAGATTCTTTCATGCGGTTAAAAGCAAAAAAGATTGTAGCTATTTTAGGACCCACAAATACTGGTAAAACTTTTTCAGCTATCCAAACAATATTTAAGTACAATAACGGAGTTATTGGTTTTCCACTAAGATTACTTGCTAGAGAAAATTATGAATTTGCCAAGAGAGAAGTTGGAGATGAAAAAGTTGCATTAATTACAGGTGAGGAAAAAATTATACCGAAAATGGCAAAGTATTTTTTTTGTACAGTGGAATCAATTCCAGATCAAAGATTCGAATTTGTTGCAATTGATGAAATACAATTAGCAAGTGATTATGAAAGAGGTCATCTTTTTACAGAAAAAATCATGAATAAAATTGGTGAAAAAGAAACTATGTTTCTTGGTTCACTGAGTATGGAAGAAATCTTAAAAAAAATTTATCCTGAAATAAAAATTTATAAAAAACCTAGACTTTCAAAACTTACCTACTCTGGGTATAAAAATTTGGCAAGGCTTCCAAAACGTTCGGCAGTAATTGCATTTTCTCAAATTGACGTATACGAAATAGCAAACAAAATCAAACAAATTCATGGTGGGGTTTCTGTGGTTATGGGAGCATTATCTCCAGATGTGAGAAACGCCCAAGTAAAAATTTTTGAAGATGGAAAAGTTGATCATATTGTTGCAACTGATGCAATCGGTCTTGGTTTAAATTTAAATATAAAACATATCTTTTTCTCTAGTCTTGTGAAATTTGATGGAATTAGAAAAAGAGTTCTTACAAATGATGAAATATCCCAGATTGCCGGTAGAGCTGGGAGACACATTAATGACGGTTTTTTTGGAACTACAGGTAGCTTAAAAAATATACAAAATCAAGTTGTTAGTTATGTTGAAAGTTATGACTATACAAAGATTAAAAAAATATTTTGGCGAAATTCACTCCTAAATTTTCAATCAATTAATAATCTTATCAGAACGCTGGGTAAAAAAACAGATAAAGAATTTTTAGTTTTAAAAAAAAATGCTAGTGACCAAAGATTTTTAAAACTATTAGTTAGCGATTCTTCTGTAAAAAAAAAAATAAACATACCCCATAACATAAAAATTCTCTGGGATCTTTGTGGTACTCCTGATTACTCAAGAGACTTAGATGAATTTCATTCTAGATTCTTAAAAAAAATTTTTCTTTTTCTTTCAGGTTCTCATGGAATGATCCCCGAAAATTGGATTTCGAATGAACTAAAAAACATTAAAACAAAAACAAAAAAAATTGCAGAACTTAACTACAAAATTTCACAGATCCGAAAATGGTCTTTTTTAGCATTCAAAAGTAATTGGATAGAAAATAATGTAAACATAAAAAAACAGGTTAAAGAGATAGAATACAAGCTTTCACTTTTACTACACAGTCAACTAATCAATCAATTTATTGGAGTTCTAAAAAACTTAAAAATTAAGTCATCTAATAATTTCAAATTGTCTGTAATAAAATTAAATAAAGATAACTCAATAAATTTTGGCAGTGAAATAATTGGAAAGCTTGATGGTTTCGTTTTTAATATTTCCTCAATTTTTAGAGGAAACAAAAATATTTTTGACAAGAAATTACTAAAGCTTCAATTATTAAACTTTGCAAAAAAACATAGTGATAAATTTATATCCTCCGATTTCAGTGAATTAGAATTTGATATCAATGGAATTATATATTGGAAGAAAAAGCCAGTTGCTAGGTTAATTAAAAGTCTTGATATTCTTAAACCAAAAATAAATTTAATTGTTGATGAATTTTTTGGTTTACATAAAGTAAGACTCCAAAAAAAAATCCAACTATACTTTGATTATTTAGTCGGAAATAAATTTAGATATATTGAAGATGTTAACTCATTTAAAAATCCATCTCAAAATTTTCGTGCAATTAATTATTCCTTATTTGAAAACTTAGGTCACTGTAAAAAGCAATCTCTGAAATCTTATTATAATTCATTAAAAACTGATGAAATAAATTTTCTTAAAAAAAGGGGGTTTAAAATTGGCACATATTTCTTTTTTTATAAATCAAATGATTCCAATTATTTAAGACAAACTTTAATAAATATATCAAATAAAAATTTATTAAAAAAATTTTTTGATAATAAATTCATTTTTTCCGAAAAATTATTGATCAATTCAGAAATAATAAAAATTTATTCTAAAATGGGGTTTTATTTGATAAAATTAAAAAATAAAAAATATTTTGTTAACTTTGAATATTTAGAATTAACAATTAGAAAAATAATATATTTTAAAAAAAAAAAAATTAAAAACTTTATTCCTTCTAACATTTTAGAGCATGAAATATTTAATGGAAATATTAAAATTAACTTCACTAATTGAAATCAATAATAAGTTGAATAAATTTAAAAACTCGATTATATACCAAATATGACCTACATAGTTAAAGATGGATGTGTCAAATGCAAATACATGGACTGCGTAGAAGTTTGTCCGGTTGATTGTTTCTATGAAGGAGAAAATATGCTAGTTATTCATCCCGATGAATGTATTGACTGTGGTGTTTGCGAACCAGAATGCCCTGCTGAAGCAATTTCTGATGATTCAGATGATTCAGCAAAAAAATGGATAGACATTAATCGTAAATATGCAGAAGTTTGGCCGAATATAAATAAGATGGGTGAACCACCTAAGGACAGTGACAAGTGGAAAGGTATTCCAGATAAATTTGAAAAACATTTTAGCGAAAAACCTGGTAAAGGTTCCTAGCATATTACTTGTATTTTTTATCCTTTGTATTATAATCCACAACTTAAATTATTCACAGGAGTAAACATTGAAAAAAACTAACGATTTGAGCCTTGAAATAGGTGATCTAGTAGTTTATCCAATTTATGGAGTTGGAGAGGTTGAAAACTTTGATACTTATGAAGTTGACGGTTCAAGTCAAGACTTCATATTAATCAACTTTAAACAAGATAAGATGAAACTAAGGATTCCAAAAATTAAAGCTTCAAGCTCTGGTCTTAGAAAACTTAGTAATAAAAATAGACTTTCAAAAGCCTTGGAAGTTTTGACAGAAGAACCATCCGTTAAAAAAGACATGTGGATTAAAAGGGCCAAAGAATATGAAAAGAATATCAATAGTGGTGATCCTGTTTTGATAGCAGAAGTTGTGAGAGACTTACATAAAAAAGATGATTCTCTTGAACAACAATCCTATTCAGAGAGGCAAATTTATTTAACTGCTTTGAATAGATTGAGTAATGAGTACGCGGCTGTTCAAAATCTTGAAAAAAAGGCTGCTAAAGTAAAACTTGAAGAATTGCTAAATCAGTAAATTGTTTTAACTTTCTCAAAGTTTATTTTTTCTCCTTTCTTTATTCCATTAATGGTAAAAAATTTACTCTTAGAAAATTTTGCCTGGCTATTCATATCATCAATTAATTTACTCAGAAAATCTTCATCGTCATAAAATCTTAATATTTTTATTTTTGGTGGAAGAGTTTCGCTTAGTTTTTTATTTGTTGACACCTTCTCAAAAGAGTTTGTAATTTTTAAAAAAGAATTCTCAAAGTTTTGATACTCTTCTTTATTGGTTATTAAAGCAAATCTATACAATTCTTTTTCACCATCAATAATTACAAGTTTATAAACTTCATTATTTTTTTTTATAAAACAACTATATGACTTAAAATCTTTTATATTATTAGTTTTAAAGTCTGAGCATTTTTCTACCTTACCCCAATCTGAAAGATATTCATAAGGAGTTCTTTTTATTTTTTTATCAATGTCAAAAACTACCTTCGTTTTTCCACTAGTTACACCTAAAAGATATTTTGGGTTATTTAAGAAATAAAATGACTCATCAAACTGAAAAGAAAAATCGAGACTTTTATGAATAAATCTATTTTTATAAAAAAAACCCTCCTCTTCTTTATTTCCAAAAAGTATTCCATCAATTTTTTTTAAAAATATTTCTCTTCCAATAATAGGGTTAAATGGAATCTTATCCTTTGATTTCTTAATCACTGAATCTACTCTTTTTGAGGAGGTTGGATGAGTTAATAGAAGTTCAGAAACTTTCTTTTTATCTCTAAGTATTTCTTTTTGGAAATTTGAATAATTTTCCATAATTCTGAGAAAATTTCCCATTTCGTTAGGGTCAAAACCTGCTCGAATCATATATCTTGTTGCTAGTTCATCTGCCTCATATTCTTGATGTCTTGAGTATGATAATAAAAATAGAGATGCTGAAGTATTAATCAAATCACTAATTACTATATTTTGAGTCATTATACCAAGTAGATTGGTAAATAAATTTGTGCCAATATTTCTAGTGTATCGTCTGGCTGCATGTCTTGCAGTAACATGACCAATCTCATGGGCAATTACCCCTGCTAATTGAGCTTCATTTTGACACAAAACAATTAATCCCCTTGTCAAATAAATATATCCTCCTGGCAATGCAAATGCATTAACAATAGGTGTATTGAGTATCGTAAATTGAAATTTAAGGTCTGGCGTTTCGGATGTAGATACAAGAAAATCACCTAAACTTTCAATGTAATTTTGAAGAATCACATTAGAATAAATACCCCCAAAAGTTTCAATAATTTTTGAATGCTCATTTTTTCCTATTTGTTTTTCTTCATTCTCACTCATTAAAATAATCTCTTTTTTTCCAGTGGAAGGATTTACACCACAACTCAAAGTACAGATTGTTATTAAAAAAAAATAAATGGAATTAATAAATTTATTTTTCATAGTTTAAATGGTAATCTAGAATATAATTATTTGCACTTTAAAAATTTACTATGAGAATGTTGTTTAAATCAATAATTATGCTATTTTTCTTCTTTTCTGGATCTCTATCAATTGAAGCCAAAGAAAAATCAGGAAGACTTTCAATTGGAGGTGGAATTCATAATTTCATGGAAAATGGTATAAAAAGATGTGAAGAAATGAGGGGTGGATGTGATGCATCTTCTTCTGGCGGTGCATTAGTTGATTATAAAGATAGTTCGATTGCATACAGTGTTGAGTATATAAGTGAAAAAAAGATTTTTAGGTTATTAAAACCATACATAGGATTTAATGGAACCGATAAAGAAGCTTACTATGGATATTTTGGTTTTGGAGCGGATTTATTTTTTGGTTTGTGTAAATGTTTTATAATTACTCCCACTTTAGCTGTTGGGTGGTATATTGATGGCAATGAAATAAAAATGGGTAATCGTGTTCAATTTAGAAGTGGAGGTGATATTTACTATAGGTTTAAAAATAATGTTAGAATCGGTGTTGGTCTATATCATATATCCAATGCTGGTTTAGGAGATCAAAATCCTGGAGCTGAACAGGCTATATTAAAGTATCAAATACCATTTTAGTGAGTACTATGAGAAGTAAGATTTTTTTATTAACTGTATTATTAATTTTTGTTTTAGTCGAAAAACAAGTAATTGGAAAAGACTCTCCTAGACTTTCCTTGGGTCTTGGTGTTTTTAATTACATGGAAGATGGTACACCACCACATAATATTCAATCACAAATGATGAATTTTGAAATCCATAGTGGCAAAAAACTTTTCAACCTAATTAAACCATTTGTGGGGTTTTTAGGAACTACAGAAAATGCCTATTATGCGTATGGTGGATTTGGTATTGATGGTTATTATGGAAAAAAGAAAAATTGGGTCTGGACACCAGCGGTAGCCTGTGGCTATTACAAAGATGGACATGAAATTAAAGCAGGTAATCCAATGGAGTTTTATATTGGAATTGATGTGTTCTATAGGTTTAAAAATAATTCAAGGTTAGGTGCTGGGATTTTTCATATTTCAAATGCAGACAGCGGTTATAGAAACCCTGGGTCTGAAACTTTAATATTGAAATACCAAATTCCATTTGGCAAATAATATGGTCTCATAGTTAAACTGGATATAATAAATCCCTCCTAAGGATTAATTTCTGGTTCGAGTCCAGATGGGATTGCAATATATGATATGATTGGATTAAATAAATGAATAAAAATTTAACTGAGTTTTTTAATAGTCAACTTGATGAACATAAAAGAATTCTTAAACTTTGTAGAGAATATTTGAGTAAAGATTTTCTTAGAATTGTTGACATTTGTATAGGTTCATTAAAGAATAATCATAAAATTTTTTTTTTTTGGAAATGGAGGAAGTGCATCAGATGCCCAACATTTAGCAACTGAATTAACTGTTCGGTTTTCAAAGAATAGGGATGCAATTGCAGCAATATCTTTAGCAACTGACACATCAACATTAACAGCTATAGGAAATGATTTTGGTTTTGAATATTTGTTTTCCAGACAGATAGAAGCGTTAGGTAATGAAGGTGATGTAGCTATTGGAATTTCAACCTCAGGAAAAAGTCAAAATATTATTAACGCCTTTAAAAGTGCAAAGAAAAAGAATATGAAATGCATTGCATTTACAGGTAAAAATATTTCAAATGTTGAAAAATTTTGTGATTCCATAATTTCAATACCAGCAAAAAACACATCAAGAATTCAAGAAATGCATATAACAATAGGACAAATATTATGTAATGCAATTGAATACAAATTAGGTTTATCAGAACTAATCGACGAAGAAAAGTGAACAAATTTAACAAAAAATCAAGACATTCTTTATCAAATGTCTATCAACTTCGATATGGATTACTTCTTTTAGTTCTTGTATGCATCCTCTCATGTAACAACAATGATAGTTTTATGCCCCTAGGACTTGAAAAAAGTATTCATTACGATGTGAAACTTATAAACAAGGAAAAAAAAGAAAGATTATTTAAACAGTCATATTCTTTATACAATAAAGAATATGATAGATATACATACATAAGAAGTGATGGAAAATTAATAGTATTTAAAAGGAATAAAAATAAAATTTTTATTGAAAAAGTCGAATATACCTACAAACAATTTATTAATTTACCCCAAGAAAAACTTTATTTTGAAAATAACAATATTCTTTTAAAATTCCCACTTAGGGTTGGTGATAATTGGATAACAAACGACCAAACCAACTTGATAATGAAACTTGGTTATGATCGAATATACAAAACACTTTTACCAATAAAAGTTTCAAATACTATTCAAGGTGTCGAAGAGACAGTCAACATTAAAGAAAAAACTTTTAAAAATTGTATACAAGTTATGAGTGAAGGAAAAACAAGCTACAATCCAGGGCCTCCTCTCGATGTTATTAATATTAAAATCAAGCAAAAACAATGGTATTGCCCAAAATACGGTCTTATAAAAATGGTTAGAGAAGAGTCTTCAGATTCTGAAACAATGGGAAATATTTTTTATGAGAAAAAAATTAGGTTATAAGAATAGTGAAAAATCACAATAAACTATTGATAAATTTGAATTTTAATCATAGATATTAATAGGTTTAGGATGTTTTTTAAAAAAAAAAAAATCGGTCTTTACGACTATAAAAATGAAAAGGATTCTTGTGGCATTGGACTCGTTGCCAACATCTATGACATTCCTTCAAGAGAAATCATTGAAAATGGACTTAAGATACTTGCCAACCTTACACATAGAGGTGCTGTAAGTGCAGACCCAAAAGCTGGAGATGGGGTTGGGATATTAACCCAAATACCTCATCAATTTTTTCAGAAAGAACTTTCAAAAAGTAATGTTATATTGCCTCGTCCAGATGATTACGCAGTCGGAATGTTTTTTCTTCCACGAATTAAGGAAGAAAGATCACATTGTATAGAAATTATAAGAAATGTTTTTGAAAAATTTGGATTAAAAATCATAACTCAAAGAAGTGTTCCAATAGATCAAAAAGTTCTTGGAAAATCTATAGCAGGTAAAGAACCATCTATTTTTCAATTTTTTGTTGAGGAAATCAAACCTTCCCAGAAAATTAATCAATTTGAATCAAAGCTTTTCTTAGCAAGAAGAAACATGGAAATAGAGCTCAAATCATTTGATTTTTATGCTGTTTCTCTTTCGCCCACAGTTATTACTTACAAAGGAATGATAATGTCGGAGAATCTTAAGGATTTTTACCTCGATTTTAAAGACTCTTTATTTATTTCCTCCTTAGCAATAGTTCATCAAAGATTTTCTACCAACACCTTTCCGAGTTGGGAGCTCGCTCAACCTTTCAGATTTTTATGTCATAACGGAGAAATAAATACTTTAAGAGGTAATGTCAACTGGATGAACGCAAGGGCGAGAATTTCAGATTCAAAGTATTTTTCAAAAGAATTTAAAGATATAAACCCTCTAATTTTTGAAGGAGTATCTGATTCAGCCGCATTTGATAACGCTCTTGAATACCTTATAATAGGTGGGTTTGATATTGAAGAAGCCATGATGCTTCTCATACCCGAGGCTTGGGAAAAAAATAAACATCACTCAAAAATTATTAATAACTACTTTAATTACTTCTCTAATCATATTGAACCATGGGATGGACCAGCGGCTATGTGTTTTACTGACGGAAAAAAGATCGGTGCAATCTTAGATAGAAATGGTTTAAGACCGTCACGGTATTTAGTTACGGATGATGGCATGATAATGCTTTCTTCAGAGATGGGTGTTTTACCTATTAACCCAAAAAAAGTAACAAAAAGATGGCGCCTACAACCAGGAAAAATTTTCTTGATTGATTTAGTTGAAAAAAAAGTTGTAAACAATGAAAGTATAAAAGAAAAATACGCTTCTAGGGTTAACTACGAATCGCACCTTAAAAAAAATCAAGTCTTTCTTAATGAAATAAAAAAATTAAAAAAGTCAAAAGGATTTAAGTTATTAGACTTGAAAAAGTATCAGGTTGCCTTTGGCTACACAAAAGAGGACCTGAAGTTTTTTTTAGACCCTATGTTAAAAACTGGTTTGGAGCCAGTTGGTTCAATGGGCACAGATACCCCAATATCCTTGTTATGTGATAAACCTAAGTTGCTTTACTCCTATTTTAAACAATGCTTTGCTCAAGTTACAAACCCACCAATTGATCCAATCAGAGAAGAACTTGTTATGTCACTTCAAATGAGTTTAGGAGCCAAACCAAATATTTTCTCTACACCACAGAATAATAATAATTTTAGACTTGAACTAGAACAACCAATTCTCACAAATGAAGAACTTTCTTCAATAAAAGAAATTCAAAAGTCATCAAATCGAAAGTTAAAAGTATCAACAATCGATATTGTTTTTAAAAACTCAAATAATGGTAACGAATTGAAACAAAGTTTAGAAAAGATATGCTTTGCAGCAAAAGCTCAAGTTAAAGACGGATGCAACATATTAATACTCTCTGATAAGAATATTTCCTCTGTAAATGCTCCTATACCTGCTTTATTAGCATCCTCTGTAATTCATCAATTTTTGATAAAAGAAGGCTTAAGAATGAAAACTAGTTTAATTCTTGAAACCGGTGAAGCCAGAGAGTTACATCATTTCTCAGTTCTCTTTGGATATGGAATTGAAGCAATAAACCCCTATTTAGCTTTTGAAACCATAAAAGAGCTGTGTGATGAGGGAAATGAAGAAATTGCAAAATCTAATTTTATAAAAGCTACAAGTAAAGGAATACTAAAAATAATGTCTAAAATGGGAATATCCACACTTAAATCCTATTGTGGCGCCCAAATTTTTGATGCTATCGGTCTATCTGAATCACTAGTTAAGTCGTTCTTTTTTGGTACATCCTCACTCATTGGTGGTATTGGCCTTAATCAAATCCAAAGTGAAACTTTAAGAAGATTTAATAAAATTAAACTTTTTGATGAAAACTTTAAGCTAGATGACGGTGGAGAGTATGCCTTTAGGACTAAAGGGGAAAAACATGCATGGTCACCAACTACTATTTCGAACTTACAAAAAGCAGTAAGAATTAATTCTAAAGAATCTTTCAAACAATTCTCAAATCAAATAAATGATCATAATAAATCAATGCTAACTATCAGGAGTCTCTTCAGTTTCAAAAAATCAAAAAAAATTAATATTGAAAAAGTGGAAAAAGTTGAAGATATTGTCAGTAGATTTTCTACTGGAGCAATGTCCTTTGGCTCAATCTCAAGAGAGGCTCATACAACACTAGCTTTAGCCATGAATAGAATAGGTGGCAAATCAAATACTGGTGAAGGAGGTGAAGAGTCGGAACGTTTTAAAACGCTAAAAAATGGTGACTCGATGAGAAGTGCGATTAAACAAGTAGCATCTGGAAGGTTTGGTGTTACAACAGAATATTTAGTAAATGCAAATGATATTCAAATTAAAATTTCTCAAGGTGCTAAACCTGGAGAAGGTGGGCAACTACCTGGACATAAAGTAGATGAAAAGATTGCAGAAGTTAGACACTCTACACCTGGCGTTGGCCTTATATCACCACCTCCACATCATGATATTTATTCAATTGAAGATCTAGCACAACTAATTTTTGATCTAAAAAATGTTAACCCATTAGCAAGATTAAGTGTAAAGCTAGTTTCGGAATTTGGTGTAGGAGTTGTCGCTGCTGGTGTTACTAAATGTAAAGCCGATCATATCACAATTTCTGGATATGATGGTGGAACAGGAGCATCTCCATTGACCTCAATAAAAAATGCAGGTACTCCTTGGGAATTAGGCTTAGCTGAAACGCACCAAACTCTGGTTATGAATAAATTAAGAAATAGGATATCCTTACAAGTTGATGGAGGATTAAAAACAGGAAGGGATGTCGTTATTGGTGCATTATTAGGAGCTGATGAGTTTGGTTTTTCAACTGCTCCACTTGTCTCTATAGGATGTATTATGATGAGAAAGTGCCACCTTAATACTTGTCCCGTCGGAATAGCTACTCAAAACGAAACCTTGAGAAAAAAATTCCTTGGTACTCCAGAAAACGTTATCAACTTTTTCTTTTTAGTTGCCGAAGAGGTAAGAGAAATAATGGCTGAACTAGGTGTTGAGAAATTTAATGATCTAATAGGTAGGTCAGATTTACTGTGCAAGCAAGATGTGATTGATCATTGGAAAGCAAAAGATATAGATTTATCTAAAATTTTATGGAAACCTGAAACTAAATTACATTCAGAAAATTTTAAATCCTCTAATCAAAAACATGATCTTCACTTGGTAGAAGATCAAAAAATTATAAACGAAGTGATTGACGTAATTGAAGGAAAAAAAAGAAGTGTTCAATTAAATAAGATAATTAAAAATACTGACAGAAGTTATGGTGCGATGTTGTCCGGTAAAATTGCCACCAAACATGGTTTTAAAGGACTTAATGAGGATTCAATTATAATTAATATTAAGGGTACAGCTGGACAAAGTTTTGGTACATTTCTCTCAAAAGGCGTTACATTGAATCTAAGTGGTGAAGCTAATGATTATGTTGGAAAAGGATTATCCGGTGGAAGAATAATAATTAAACCATTTAATGACTCATCTATAATTCCACATCAAAATATCATAATTGGAAATACAGTATTATATGGTGCAATTTCTGGAGAGTGTTACTTTTCAGGTATCGCCGGTGAAAGATTTGCTGTAAGAAATTCTGGTGCTATTGCAGTCGTCGAAGGCACAGGTGATCATTGTTGTGAGTATATGACTGGTGGAATAATATTAGTTATTGGAAAAACAGGTATAAATTTTGGAGCTGGAATGAGTGGTGGAATAGCTTATATTTATGATGAAAATAAAAATTTCTCTGAAAGTTGTAATTTATCAATGGTAGAGATTCACAATTTAGAAAAAGACAATATATCTCAAACTAAAGATATTTTTAACAAATATACTTTTTTAGAAAGCGACTCAGAGAGAATTAAAGAAATGCTGACTAGACATACAAACTACACAAATTCCATGAAGTCACGCGTGATTCTTAATAATTTTAATGAAGAATTACAAAAATTTGTTAAAGTAGTACCTATTGACTTTAAAAAGGCGATTGAAAATAAAAATTTAGAAACTTCAAAAACTGGTAAAGATATACTATGGGAAAAGTAACAGGTTTTTTAGAATTTGATAGAGAAGAAAATAAAACTATTTCACCAAATTCAAGAATTAAAAATTTTAAAGAATTTATAATTCCTTTTTCTAGTAAAAAGTTAAGTCAACAAGCTTCTAGATGTATGAATTGTGGGATTCCCTATTGTCATGACTCCTGTCCAGTTAATAATATAATTCCAGATTGGAATGAACTAGTCTATAGTAGTGATTGGAAAAATGCTTTAAGTAATCTTCACTCTACAAATAATTTTCCTGAATTCACTGGAAGAATCTGTCCAGCACCATGTGAAGCAGCATGCACATTAAATATTGAAGATAACCCCGTAGCAATAAAAAGTATTGAGCGTTCTATAATTGACCGGGGATATAAAGAAGGTTGGATTGTACCAAAAATAAATAAATTAAAAACTGGAAAAAAAATAGCCATTATTGGTTCAGGGCCAGCAGGTTTAGCTAGTGCTCAACAGCTAGCAAGAGCTGGACATAGTGTAACAGTTTTTGAAAAAAATGACAGAGTTGGAGGTCTGTTGAGATATGGAATACCAAACTTTAAGATGGAAAAACATTATATAGATAAAAGAGCTCTTCAAATGGAAAAAGAGGGCGTTAAATTTCAATGTAATTCACATATTGGTGAAAATATTAATGTCAAAGATATTTTAAATGAATTTGGTGCAATCATACTTGCTTGTGGTTCAGAAGAACCTAGGGACTTATCTATTCCTGGAAGGGAACTTAATGGAGTACACTTTGCAATGGATTTCTTGACCTTGCAAAATAAAATTTGTGAAGGCGATAAAGTAGGTGATGATAAAATGATTTCTGCAAAAGGAAAAAACGTTGTTGTTATTGGAGGAGGGGATACAGGTTCTGACTGTATTGGAACTTCCAACCGACAAGGAGCTAAATCAGTAACTCAATTAGAAATAATGGATAAACCTCCCGTCAAAGAAAATAAATTACTTACTTGGCCTAACTGGCCATTAAAACTCAGAACTTCAAGCTCTCATGAAGAAGGAGTCTTAAGAAATTGGAGTGTATCAACAAAAAGCTTCCAAGGTAGTAATAATAGCGTTCAAAAAATTAACTTAAAAAAAGTTAATTGGCAACTAAACGGAAATGGTCAGCAGATTTTAAAAGAACAAAGTGGAAAAAATTCTGAAATTGAGTTAAAAGCAGATCTTGTTTTATTAGCAATGGGCTTTCTCCATCCTAAAAAAGATAAAATGTTAAAAAAACTTGGGATACAATTAGATGCTAGAGGTAATGTTGAAGCTAATGATTTAGATTACAAGACAAACTTAAAAAAAGTATTCGTTTCTGGAGATATGCGAAGAGGTCAATCACTTGTAGTCTGGGCCATCAGAGAGGGAAGACAAGTTGCTCATTCTGTAGATAAATTTTTAATGGGTAAAACAGATTTACCTTATTAAAGCTTCAAAGCTCCCTAACTCTTTTTAATCCAATTTTAAATTCACTTATTGCATCGTATCTGAACTCCTTAAATACTTTACTTATTGAAAAACCTAATACTGCAATATTTTTTTTTATAA
>MDTB01094288.1_pt1 | contig 25786 bp, 18 predicted proteins | sample 811161 | NCBI WGS metagenome assembly MDTB01 (sample SAMN05326650, study PRJNA326480) | marine metagenome | isolation source: seawater | place: Mediterranean Sea | collected 2009
GGTTCTCTACGGATCGTTCGATGTGAGCGGATCAGATGATGAGGAAAGGGATCTGGACGATTCTGACAATCTGGATTTCGTTTCACGGATTATGGACTCTCTGATTCTTGATTTGGTAGACCTATACCTAGATGTTGGTGGAATACTCAACAATATTCCAACTACAGTGGTGGAGGCCATAACAGGCAGTGTCGGTCCTGGAGGAGACCTCCAAGGAAGGGAATTCAACCTCATAATGCATGACGACTGGGGTGCTCTCAGGAATGAGATGTCTATAGGTAGAATAGGTCTGCAGATAGGTTCCAGTGCCCATCCGATGATTCAAGGGGACCACCTCGTCCTCTCCAAGGACAGATCCCTGACTCAGCTGGTAAGCAGGGATGGAAATCTTGTAGATCCTCTAGTCCCTGTCGCTGCTAGTATTGGATTCAGCGGTCTCTCTGCCTTCTCAATAGATGACGATGACATACTCGATGAATTAACGGCATCCGTCAACACATCGTCCAGTGAGCCATTCAATTTCGTCTACATTGACCACGAGCCCGGGTCAGTCACGAACTCTTCTTTCCAATCACTCTACATTTCCGATATTCCTGATGATATCAAAATATCTACTGATGCTGAGACTGCAGTTTATACCGCATCAGAGGAAATAGGAAAAATTATCTACACTGGAAAGGATATGGAACAAAGGCAGGCGGTTGAGATAACAGACTTCCCTGGCGACTTCTCTGCAATATTCGGGGGATTTTCTAGCTGGAGTACGACCACCTCTATTGGTTCCATAGAGGCACAGATCACCGATTCTGAGTCACCAGAAACTATGACAGGCGACCACTTCATGTTCCACCACGATCCAAATGATGGCACATCAACTATATCTTCCAGAATCTCTGGGATATCAGAAGTAAGCTGGATACCTCCAGTCTCTGAAGGTTCTCTAGGTCCTGAAGGCAGAGGAAAAGCCTCTATCTCTGCGTCTGGAGATAGATCAATGAGCTTTAGTGTAGATCATGCTCCAACACTAGACGAAGAGCACCTCACGGCAGTCGCGATAATTGACCCTCTCCCTTCTTCGGTATCCATAGAGATTCCAACAAGCTCTGACTCTGGACCAGCTCTAGATATCCCAGAGCTCAATACATCTCAGGGACTTTCTGGCCTTGCCTTCTTCCTAGGTGGATTTGCAGACCTTGGCAGATCAGTTAACTCCGTTCTTTCAGGGATAACAACTGATATTTCCACCGGTACCAATTCAGGAGAATCGAACGAGGACTTCTCTTTCGGTATGCAGTTGGAGGCAAACGCACCCTTCGATCTGACAGTTGAGTCAAGTCATGGAGATGGCTCACTCGAAGCCCCTCCATGGGTTCATGGTGTATCATTCAGCGCGGCACCATCAGGGATATCAGACGGCTTTCATCTGAGGACGTGGATTCCAGATCTTCCCCCAGTAGTAGACATGTCAGTCACTAGGTCTGTCGCAGGGGAATCGCAAGACTGGGAAGTCATGCTCGCGTTGGATGGTTGGATTCCCGCACATAGTGAAATGATGATTCAAGCTAGAGGAATCAACGGTCAAGACCTTCTGCTTACTCTAAATGGCTTAGAAGTGGGAACTCCCACTGGGATGCTAGTTGACGCCACCTTCGAATTCGAGACAGTTGCTGGTATTACAGAGGTCTCCACATCTGCACACTATTCAATGACAGAGAGACTTGACTGGGCACATGTTCTGCTGATTAACAGAGATGCTGGAAGTCGTACAGAGATAATGATAGATGAGATTCCTGAGGTTATTGACATCACCGCAAGTCTCGGGACTGCTGTTTCTATAGATATGACAGTCCCGGATCTTTATCTCAGAGACGATGGTGTAGGAATCAACTCGATTATGATGCAACAGATGCAGTGGCTTGACTCCGCATGGTGGCCAGCGACAATATTCCTAACCGATGTACCAGGTTCAATTAACCTAACAACTGAGCCTGACACAAATTTCGATATTACCAAGAGCCTAGCTTTCCAAGGAATACCAATCCTAGACTATCGAGCTTCTGGAGATGGGATGTCACTCTACATAGAAGCCTTTGGAAGAGCAATAAACACAAAGGGAGACATAATATTGCTCGCAGAAGGGATGACTGATAGCCTACAGATCAAACCCGCCGAAGGATTTGGATTGAATATCCGCTCTGGAGGAGAAGGCGTAGAAACGATTTACATTAGATCGAGCAATATTCCTACGACTCCTCCAGTCACTATGGAGGAAATGGAGGCACTTGGAGAGAACCTGAAAAGCGCTACAATACATATCCACGAGGTAGGCAGAATTTCATCTACGTTACCCGGTTATCCAGTGATAGAGCTCTCAGAAGTACAAGGTGGCAGAATCATCATCTCTGCGAGGGCAACCGCTGAGGTGGCGGGGCAGGAGTTCGATCTAAGGGGTGTTCTTCTGGACGCACAGACAACCTCTGGCATTCCTACTGCGACGACCATAGGTATCAACGGCCTAGCCTCGGATCTTTCAATTCTGAATATGATTCCAGGATTTGACGGAGACACTCAGCATATCATGGTGGTCGAGCCAGTTTCTTCTGGCATAATGACACTACTTGCAACTTTCCTAGGAGGGAGCTGATGGGACTTCTCGAAAGACTCAGACTGGCCGACGTCCCAGAAGAGACTCTGGAAGAGAAAACCGCCCATGATGCCCTGGAGAAAATTGAGGACAGGATTAGTCAAATCTCCCCTTTCAGGGTTATTTTTGCTTCAATAACCGCATTACTGGTTCTATCAGCGTCTGTAATTGCCTTGGTTTGGCTAGTCCCTTATGATAGGGTATCTGTAGATGTGATATACAAACAAGCTGGATCTAGTCACATTGTCCTCTCGGAGATAAATAACCAGGGCAGTAGGGCAATCGAATCGGTCTCACTAGATCTCGTGTTCATTGATTCGGAAGATATTGAGATACAAAGGATCCACTTTGAATCAGAAAGAATACCAGCACACAAGTCAGTTGCAGGAGACGAATTGGAGATGATTGTTAACGGGGAGTCGGTTTGGGACAATTACTCTATCGAAATCATTCTAACATACGACTACTACGGCGGTAGTATCTACGAGAAAAACACCATGGATGTCGGAGACTGGACTCTAGAACTATTCACAATGAGGCCGCCATTGCAAATTCTATGATAAACTGAGTTCAGTTAACCCATATGCTCAAAATGGTCATGATGGGGGGAGTTATGATGACCAAGCGCGCCGTTGTCCTAGTACTTGCCGTCTTGCTTTTATCATATCTGCCAATTTTGGGAGACGAAGACGACTCCTTTGACCATCAATTCGAAGACCCAAGCCCCAATATTGAGAGAGTGGAGATTTCACCTGATTCCACCAGTATCCAAGATCTAGGATTTCCACTTATCTCTGAGGGATATGAAGAAGCAAGGCAAGCAATCGCCCATTCTAGCATAGGGACTTACACGCCCGAGGGATTAATTCCAAGCACACATATGGACCATTCACTTTCTTTACCAAGATTGGATCTAGCTCTAGCAATTATCGATGGTCAGATTGGACTTTGGGACTCTAGGTTGGATATTCTACAGATTGAGGGATTATCTATCAGATCGACAATACCTCCTTCTGGATTCCTAATTCAAGGCTCAGCCGAAGCACTTGAGAGACTGCAGGATATAGAGTCGATCATGGCGATTCATGACGTTCCTAGCGGATTGATGATTCACCAATCCTTGAGAAATCACCAGTCACCTTCTAACTTCATGGTCGAAGTGATAGGTTGGAAAGGAGATGATATGGTCAGAATGGAAAATTCAGGCTTAGAACTACAGGATTCACTGCTTACTGCCATGGACTACCTCTCAGATTCATGGTCTCCAGAGAAGGGCGTTTTATGGGGGAGCACATCCTTCGATAATTTATCTAGGATAGTTTCAATTCCGTCTGTATCGTACATTTCTCCATTACCCTCGATAATCCTCCATAACGACCAATCTAGGATAAATATGGGAATTAATACTGTGGAAAATGCCTTCATAACAGGTCTAAACGGTAGTGGTCAGATTGTTGCAGTGGGAGACTCGGGATTGGATGGCGATCACGGAGATTTCACTGGGAGACTCTCAGGAGTTACTTCCGTTACACCTGGGGATTCTTCTACAGCCGACTTGAGTGATGGACATGGGACTCACGTAGCCTGTACTGTTCTAGGCTCTGGATTTAGGAGTAATGGAGGTTACCAAGGAATTGCCCCTGAAGCCGATTTATACTTCCAAGCAATGGAGGATGATGATTCTGGTGCTCTTTATAGCTACGGAATCAACTCAATGCTGAACTCTGCATACAACGCAGGAGCGAGAATACATACCAACAGTTGGGGGTCTCAGAGTGGATTCGGTGGATATTCTACCCAATCAGAAGACGCAGACGACAGGACTTCCACATGGGATCAATACTGGTCCTATGATGGCATGACTGTATTATTTGCTGCCGGTAATGAAAGGAATGACGGGGTCTCTGCCCCAGGTACAGCAAAGAACGTAATCACGGTTGGCGGACATAAGAATAGATACAGCGGTGCCCCGGATGAGATGTATTACTGGAGTAGCAGAGGGCCTACAGATGATGGTAGGATTAAGCCTGATATCGTAGCTCCAGGGGACTATGTGCGGTCATGCAAATCTCAGGAGGCCACTTCAGCAGGTGGTACATGGTCCAATACGTGGTATATGGAATATAGCGGTACGTCAATGGCCACTCCAGCAGCCGCTGGATCATCAGCACTTGTAAGGGAGTATCTAACGGAGGTGATTGGAAGGCAGGCACCACAGGGATCACTGGTCAAGGCTCTGCTAATACTCGGGGCCAAGGACATGGGAGCTCGTGATATTCCAAACGATGACGAGGGTTGGGGAAGAGTAGACTTGGTAAATTCCTTGATTCCTGACGGAGAAGTGGGAATTTTCGTTGATGACAGATCTAGGATTGGAAGTGGCCAAGTAGTTGAGTATACTTTCGATGTCAATACAGCTGGAAAGGAGTTCAAGGCAGTATTGGCTTGGTCTGATTACCCCGGATCATCAAGCTCTTCCATTCAGCTAAGGAATGACCTAGACTTAGAGTTGGTATCTCCAGATGGCATTACATACAAGGGTAATGTTTTCACGAATGGACGCTCTACCCAGGGCGGTTCTAAGGATTCAGTGAATAATGTTGAAGTCGTAGCTCTCGATAGTACTGCTCAGGGGATCTGGACAATTAGAGTCAAGGATTCACAACATGGAGGTTCAAGAACATGGCAACCATTCTCAATAGCCGTAAGAGGGCACAATGTCAATGATCTCAGCCCAGATCCAACTTTCGTTCCAGACTCAATGATTGTATCTACCCCTATTCCGCAAGTAGGTGAAGAAGTACAGGTTTCAGTACAAATAAAGAATATCGGAGCAGGATCCATCACTGATATACCAGTCATGGCAAGAGTCGACTCCGCTCTTCTTGGAGAGCAGTTGGTATCTCTATCACCCGGTCAAACAGAGGAGCTATTCTGGTCCTGGACTCCTGAAACAGAAGGGGACTCTGCTTTCGAGTTCTTCATTGATCCGAACAACCAATTTGATGAAATGTCAGATTCGAATAATTATTTTGGTGAGATAGTAATTGTCAGTGCTCCCGGAGTCAGGATTTCCGCACTTGAGGATACTCTCACGGTGGTCGATGCTTCTTCTACAACTTCAACTTGGGATATAATACTGACAAATACTGCACTTTTCGAAACTAATGCCACTGTATTTGCCTCTTCCCCTACCAGGGTTCAAGATGGCACTCAATTCGGGTGGTTCCAGTCCTTTACATCGAACACTTTCAACCTAATGCCAACAGAACAGGTCTCCATTGGAATGACTATGGTGCACCCAGCACCACCTCCCCCTGGAACTTATTCCATGACCATTTCCGGATACGATATAGAGAACGATGTACTTTCCGAAATGACACTTTACTTCGAGGTTCCAGTACTGGCAGATGCAAACGTACAATTGTTGAATGAGCAGATTCTAGTCAGTCCTCTCGAACCGACCAAGACACAGATTACTATTGTTAACGAGGGGAATGGTGCCCAATCATATGACGTTGAACTAGTCTCTCCTGCAGGGTGGCACCTAGGCCTCGACTCAATCGGGACATTCGAAGGATCGTCTCATGGGTCAACCGGAACACTGCAGAAAGGATCCAGCAAGACTGTGGATATCACCATTAACTCGCCAGGGGCGATGATACCATCCGGGACGACGTTCGAAGCCGCAATTATTGTGCATTCAAGAGTCAGCTCTATATCATGGACACAGGATATATTCCTAATCGTTGGACCTGTAGACAATGTGTCCCTTTCTCCAGTATCAGGAGAGGTAAGAAACGAAATATCTCCAGATTCCACGCTCATTATCGATCTCTCCATCGAGAATCTGGGTAATCGAGATTGGGAACTGACCCCATACCTAATGTCAGCACCTGGTGGCTGGAATATTGTTGAGATGGATCCAATTACTGCTCCCGCCGGACAGTCCGTAGATTGGTCCATGAGCCTGCAAGGAAACGGACTAGCCTCGAGTGGATTAGTCCAAATCAGATTAGCCACTTCGGATGGATTCAAAATCAACTGGAATACCACAATCGAGGTTTTATCTGCCGCTTCTCCAAGGCTCCTCTTTGATCAGGTGTACCTTCCTGACGGTTCCTCTTCCAGCGAAATACTAGGAGCAGGACCCCATCCTGTAGGAAACCCCGGTTTTGATTTACACTGGATGGTCTGGAACGAAGGCTCAGGAGTATGGAGACCGTCTTCCAATTTAGAGCTTCCAAATCAGGCGTGGTCATCGTCCTGCTCATCACCATCTTCCCTATCTCCAGGTGAATCGGACATAATTGAATGCCTAGTAGTGATCCCGGAAGATGAGCCTGCCAGTTCTGAGCCAGTTATCACCTTAGTAATGGAGGGGGATGGAATAGAGATTAGAGACAGTAAATCACTCCTCGTCGAACACGCGCCCAGGCTATCTTGGAATCTGAATACAGAACCCATAGCGTACGAAGGATACCCCTCATCTTACAGGATAGATGTTACGAATACTGGCAACACAGACATATCCCACACTTTAGATGTCGTTGCCCCGAGCTCTTGGGACGCTAGGGCCATTGACGGAGTCAGAGTAGTACTTAGTCCCGGAGAATCCCGTAGTGTTATTTTAGAATTCACCCCTCAAAGTGGGAGTGATGGTACAATCTCATTGAACTTGATAAATGCTCCAGACACTGAGGGTTCTACATTCGAAATATCCGTCGATGTCAAGCCATCCCTTGGTGGTGACTCTATTCTGGAAACATATCTACCACTATTTTTGAGTATGCTACTATTAGCGATAATTGCAGGACTGGGTGCCTTCGCATATGTAAGAACCAATGGAGATCCAATGAGTCTATTCAAGAATAAGGTCGCTGGCAGGAACAAAGGGTACAAGGAAGACACCAATATAGCAGAGAGCGGAGTCCCATGTTGGATATGTAGTACCGATACGACGATTGGAAATGCATGGGCCTGCTCATCATGTGGAGCAAGGTATCACAAGATTGGCCAAGTTACCGGATGTGACATTATTTCAATGGGAAGATGCCTTCACTGCGATGCACTTGTTGATGATTTAGTAGAGGCCTGACAACCGCATCTCCCAAGGTCAGGGGGTGCGAAGACCTTAGAGGGTCGGTACAGTGCGAAATGCGATGGTCACGAGGAAGTCGCTCACTTTTCTCACTGTTGTGATGTTACTCAGCATGTCTGCGACGATAGTTTCAGCCGATGTAGACATCAATCTTTCTGCAAATCCTAGTTCTGCTGAAGCAACAGCAGATGAAGCTGCAGAATATACGATTATTGTCCAAAATTCCGGTGATGATGATGCTGCGGTATCACTCAGTACCCAACAAGGTGACGATTGTAACGGGTTCTCGTCTACCCTAGAGACCACATTCGTACAAGTTTCTTCCTCATCATCAGAGTCAGTAACTCTGACAGTAACCGTTACTGAACAGGCAAGTGGAGAGTGTGAGACCACTGTAAACGCTCAGGGACAGGTATCCGGCGGAGCCCCCGGAACTCCCTCTAATGCCGATGTAACTGTCACAACCACAGCCGGCGATGGTGGCGGACTTTACTCTGTGAGCCTATCCACCGATGAACCGTCCACCAAGAACTATGATGGAGAGGATAATCAAGTTGCTTGGGATGTTGATGTGGAGAACAATGGCGAGCAACAGGCCAATGTACAATTGGAAATGACATCTGACAGTGATTGTGAGTCTGAAGATTTGTCTGCAACAGTAGACCCCTCTGTTCTCCAGTTGGAACCAGAGGGACAGGAAGAGGTCACAGTAACAATTGATATGCCCAATGGTGCAGAGACAGATGCCGGTTCTCATTGCTTCATCCTCAAGGCTACGGTTACCAATGATCCGAATGCAGCAGACCAAGCTGAAGACAATCTAACACTGAGCCTTAATGTGCCTCAAATCAAGGAATGCGATGCTTCTCTCCAGTATTCCTCCCATAATTTGGATCCGGGAGAGTCTGCTCCAAACTCATTCGAGGTTGAGAACATAGGGAACACTGAGTGGACAGTTACCGCCAATTCTCAGTCTCTCGATGGGGACGATATTTCAGGTTGGGTTGATTTCGATAGCCCACTTAGTAAGCTTCTGGAAGAGCCAGGTAGCTCCGATGATTCTCACACTTTTACATTTGAGGTCTCACCTGATGATTCTCTTGAGGCAGGGACCCAGGTAGCAATAGGAATCCAAGGAAGAGCAGGATCAGAAATTGGATGCGAGAAAGTACTAACGGTTACCGTAGGACAAGAGTTTGGAGCCTCTATGTCACTCAGTAAGTCCACGCTTTCTAATGTCGAGCCGGGCACTTCAGGAACACTCTCCATGCAGATCACAAACCAAGGAAATGGCCAAGAAACTATGGCACTAGGAACTTCTGGCGTCCCACCCGGATGGCAAGTCTCATTCAGTCAATCCACTGTTACTCTAGGAAGCTCTCAATCATCTAATAACAAAGAGACCGTGGGTGTTGAAATCTTTGTTCCAGAAGACGCAAGCGCTGAATCGGATGCACTGATCTCCTTCACTGTGGGCAGAGGAGGAGGGACGACACCTTACGACTCGAAGGACCTAACTGTTTCAGTTGCACCGAGGCATGAGGTCTCTTCGTCTATGGTTTCGGACCAACAAACAGGTAGATCCGATCAGATAGTAAAGTTCCCCATTGTAGTCACAAATGATGGTAACATCCGAGATACCTTCAGACTCCAAGCCTGTGATCCCGGAGATCAGACAGGATGCAGTAACCCTATGTGGGAATCGTCTTTCTCAGATTCCGATGGAAACTCAATAAGCCAAATTGTACTAGATCCAAGCCAGTCTTCACAAGTCTATCTGGACGTGTTAGTCGAGGGTGAGGAAGATGCCGACTCTGCAAGAGTCTTGGTAAGAATAGCAATTTTCGGAACTAGTGAAACCTCAGAGCATACGGTTTCCGTAGTAGTCTCGAACTACAACTATGGAATGGCCGTGTCCCCTCAGTCACCCGGAGAAACACCCGGTCAAATGGATGTTACTTTACCTCCAGGGGGTACTCTGTCAACATTCTTCTGGATTGATAATACAGGGGATTATCCAGCCGGTGATACCGCAGTTATCACCATCACAGGATTGGAGTCATCAGTTTCTAGAGATATATTTGTCGACGGAGTGGAGATAGAAGACTCCATTCAGATTCCCAAGGAAGGCAGAGTGCTTGCAGAAGTCCAGATGGAGGTAATGGAAGGAGTCTCAAACGGAGTATCGGGAATAATCAAGGTATCAGCAGCCTCAGAGAGGAATGCTGCACAGACTACCTCGGTTGATGTTACGATCCAAGTAATGACCATACACGATCTGGTTTTTACTCTTGAGGGGGTAGACGAGCAAACGGTGAACTATCCAGATAAGGCATTCTTCACAATGTTTGTGACCAATAACGGAAACGTGATTGAAGATGTAGAGATAATCTCAGGGGAATCACTCAGAGGTTGGACGGTTGATGTTATCGATGATGAATTCCTGCTTCCTCCTGGAGAAACCAGAGAGATTCAGGTTCGAGCTACTCCTCCTTCTGAACTTCTTTCTGACGACACGTACAGATTTACTGTCGTCGCCCAACCGGAGGGTATTCCCGTTGCAGGTCAACCAATCGAACTAACGGTTGTGTCAGTAACATCGAACTCTTTTCTCAATCTCTCACAAACCACTCAAGACTTACTGGTTTACGGCCTCACAGGATTCGGTGCTTTGCTCGTAATCGTTCTTTTCATGAGATCTAGGGCGGAAAACAAGAGAATAATTAGAGCACTAGATCAAGACGATTCATAGCACTTCTACTGACTCCGCACCGGATAGGCTTATTGCCCAATTTCAGGTGGGCTACATCAACGGTCCCTACGGGACCGGTGGGTGTTTGTCTTGTCTACCGTTCCAGAGGCCTATCTCGCGGTTGCTGTGATGGCTCTCGTGGGCATTGGTTTTCCAGTTCTTAGCTTCGTAGGCTCAGGCTTCTTGAGGCCAAGAAAAACTGCGAATGACCCCAACAAGCTGAGCTCATGGTTACTTCCTGGTTATGAGTCGGACCAATCCCTGTACCTCAGGAGGGAAACCACATATGAATGCGGTTCAGACCCTGTAGGTGACGCTCATATTAATTTCCATTTTCAGTATTACTGGTACGCCATAATTTTCCTGGTTTTTGATATTGCTTTCATGTTCTTGGCCTTCGGTGGCGTCTTAGTTATTCAAGAAGGAGCAGTTTCAATCTACAGCTCTCTTGCAACACTGACAGTCTTCATCATCCTGATGGGAGCCGGCGTTTGGCATGTTTTCAGGAAAAGAGGAAGAATATATATCTGAGGTTAGACTATGGCGGACGATGATCAGAATTATGCAGTTTTCAACAGCAGGATGCTTATAGACACGGTTGGTGACATAACTGACGAGGCTCTCAAGGCTAGTAGAATTAAGGACATCATTGGAGTACTGGCTGGCAGGATATTCAATTGGGGTCAGAGAAAATCCCTCTTTCCTCTTCATCTGGGGATCAAGTGTTGCGCATTGGAGATGGCGGCTGCAGGGGCGAGTCGTTTCGACGCTGAGAGATTCGGCGTATTCTTTCGCTCCAGTCCCAGACAGTGTGACGTCCTCTTGGTTAACGGGCCAATTAGCAAGAAGTTTGCAGATCCAATAGTGAGGCTGTGGGAACAGATGCCAGAGCCCAAATGGTGCATCGCGATGGGCGAATGTGCTATATCAGGTGGACCCTACTTCCAGTCATACAACATCCTCGAAGGGGTTGATACCCTTATTCCCGTTGACGTATACATACCAGGATGTCCTCCACGCCCGGAGGCACTGATAGATGGTTTCGATAAGCTGAGGCAGAAGATTATCCGTATAGGAGCGAAACCAAGTAGTGATCGTCCAGCAACTCAGAGGCCTCTGATTGCTGGAGATTTGTGAGGTCTTACCATGTCTAGAGTAGTCCCTTCCTCAACTCAAAAGTCAGCCGCAGAGAAAATGGTAACTGCGGTTGGTAGAATCAAGGGATGCGATGCAGAGCTTGTTGAGAGATCCAGTGGTACGAAATCTCGTTGGACAGTTTCCATTGAGTGCAATCCAGAAAATTGGAGGAACCTTGCTGAGAAGCTCCTCACAACCCATGAAGTGGACTACTGTTCGCTCATAACCGGAATCCATTGGCCAGATGGGCCAGATGGAAAAAAGTGGGAGGTAGTATATCACTTCCTTCGTACAGGAATCAAGAATCCTCCTGAAATAGACGGTGTTCAACAACCAATAATCACGGATCCAACTACTGTAAAAGGCAAACTAGTCCCTCTGGAGATAGAAGTCAGTATTGCAATTCCGGAAACCAGAACTCCAACGGTGGCCAGCGTGCAAGACTTGTGGATAGGGGCCGATTGGAATGAGAAAGAAACATGGGATTTAGTGGGCATCGACTTCGAGGGGCATGAAGGAATGAGAAGAGTTCTCCAGCCACACGAGACTCCAACCGGATATCATCCTCTTCAGAAGCATCATAACATCCGCTATCATGGATTTGAGGAGATGTATGATGACGCTCAGGGATTCTCCAGGAAGCCTGATGATGTTGGCAAGGTAAAGTAGGTGATAAAATGGCAGAAATGTGGATTTCCATGGGTCCCCAGCATCCAATGACCCATGGACTCTGGACCCTGAAGATAAAGGTCGATGGGGAAACTGTAGTTGACACAGTTCCTGATCTTGGGTATATACACAGAGGCGTGGAAAAAATTTGCGAGTCCCGTGATTTCACTCAGATTACCACCTATTGCGACAGGCTCTGTTACGCTAGCGCCAATACATGGTCTCACTCTTACATTTATGCCGCAGAAGACCTATTGGGCGTCGAAGTACCTGAGAGAGCCGAGTATATCAGGCTGATAGCAATAGAACTGCAAAGAATAGCTTCCCACCTGATGTGGCTTGGTGCTTATGGCCCAGATACTGGCAACCTTTCTGTCTTGGTCTGGTGTCTCCGAGAGAGGGAGATGATGATGGATCTCCTGCAAGAAATGGGAGGTTCAAGGATGCATTATAATTTCCCTCGTATTGGCGGTGTGAAGAGAGATCTTCCTCATGGTTTCGCTCAGAGGGCGCGTTCGAAGTTAGAGTTATTTTTGCAGAGAATACAGGAGTATGAGGCATTGTATGATGAGAGTACTGTTTTCCTGGTCAGGACACAAGGAGTTGGATATGCAAAGGCTGAAGAGATGGTCAATCACGGGGTTTCAGGCCCAAATCTGAGGGCTGCTGGAGTAAACTATGATGTCAGATGGGCACATCCATACTCCGTCTACAGCGAACTAGATTGGGAACCTCCCGTGGAGAGATCTTCGATTAAAGGAGCTGACTGTTACGATAGATACAGAGTTAGAGTGGAGGAAATGAGAATAAGTGCCCTGTTAACTCTTCAGGCCTTAGACAAGATGCCGGGCGGTTCGGATACTTACCACGAGCCCGGAGATCCAAAATTACTCGCCAAGGCACCTAGTCGGGCCCCTGAGGGAACAAGTGGATATCATCACTTTGAGGATAGTCGAGGAGAGTCCATGTTCTACATTGCAGGAGGGGGAGAGGCCCGAGGGAAGAATCCCTACAGAGTATCGATAAGGTCCCCTATGTTCATCACAATTCCATATGCCTCAAAATGCATGATCGGATACAAGGTCGCAGATATTCCAGCAATAATGGGCTCTTTCGATCCATGTATCGGGGAGACTGATAGGTGATATGATGGCGAGTAGTGACTGGTTAGACGTGAGTGGCTGGCTCCAATCAATGATTGGCTGGTCAATGGACCAAACCCATGACCTACTTCCTAATGTAGAATATGGTCTTGGGCCAATAGGATCTGTTAACCCTCAAAGTGGTTTTTCATCAATTCAGCCCGCACTTGAGGCATTTTTCCATGCATCAATAATGTGCACAGTGGTCTTCACCACATTGATGCTGACAATGCTTGCAATTCCATACATTGAGAGGAAATTCATTGGTAGACTGATGGATAGACTTGGAGCAACTACGACTCTGAGAAGCCTTTGGGTCGGCGAGAGTGGAGCTACAGCAGGCGAGTGGTGGGATCAACTTCCATTCGGAATTGGCACTCCGATTGGATGGACAATAAACACTCTAAACTCAATTTGGGGAAACGATCACGAATTAGAGACAGTTGCCAGAGTAAATAACAGGAGTTACCATGGATATTGGTTCCTTCTCCCAGGATTCTTCCAAGCCTTCGCTGACTTCTTCAAATTCGCAACAAAGGAACACATGGTCCCCAAGGATGCCGACAAGGTCGTGTTCGAAGTAGCTCCTGTCATCATAATCTCAACCACTGTGATGGTATTCGCCTTTGTCCCATTCGGACCACACATTTACGCAGCCAACCCCGACCTCTCACTCTTGTTCATGATGGCAATATTTGGGGTGGCCCCGTTGGGAGTCTTCTTCGCAGGATGGGCATCTAACAACAAGTACACACTAATCGGCGGGATGAGATCCGCAGCCCAACTCACTGCCTACGAGATTCCACTTCTTATCACAGTCCTCGGTGTCGCCGTTCTAAGCGGCTCGCTGAATATCATAGAGATTGTAGATTTTCAGATGGGGCAAGAGGAAGGAAATGTTTGGAACTTCTTCTTGATGCCTCTAGGCGCGGCTCTCTTCCTGATTACCATGATTGCTGAAGTTGAGAGAATCCCTTTCGATATGCCAGAAGCAGAGGCAGAGCTTGTAGAGGGCTGGTGGACAGAGTACGGGGGAATTCGTTGGGGTCTAATGTTCTCTGCAGAATATATGAGATCGTATGCAGCCTGCATCCTTTTCGCACTTTTCTTCCTTGGAGGATGGGAAGCACCATTCCAGCACACCCTTTCCGACCTTCCTGTCTTAGGTGGGTTCTTTACGACAATTTTCGCAGTCATCCCGGGACTAGTTTGGGTACTTCTAAAGGCATGGTTTTTGTTCGGCGTGTTCGTTTGGATTAGAGCATCACTACACAGAGTAAGAACCGATCAGATTCTAGAATTTGGCTGGAGATACCTCCTGCCACTATCACTTCTCAACTTGGTTATAGCCACCTATCTGAGACTTGAACTATACGAGGGAGGTAACTGGAATCTATGGGTACCAGCAGTGGTAACAACTGTCTCCTTAATTGTCTTCTTAGTGTACATCTTTGACGAAGATGAAGAGGCTGCCAGACTGAAGAGCAGGCCATATAGCACACAAGCTGTTGTTAAGGCATCTCCAGGGAGTCACAGGGATTAGGTGATAAAATGAAAGCTGCATATCCTGATGAGTACAATACTGGCCATCCAAGAGCCACTCCAAACTTCAGGAATCTGGTCATGAGGCCCATGTGGATGACTCTTAAGACCGCCCTTCGAACCTTTCCCTTCGTTGGTCGTTTGTGGTTCCTTAGGAATGACTACCATGGCAGATCCGCAATAATGATTGATAAAAACACGAAGAATAGATTGGGAGAGGAACACCCAAGCTCAGGACAGAAGTTTGCCGCGGATAGGGAAACGAGTCAAATCATGCCCTTCTTGGAAAGGCCAGTCACTGTGATGTATCCATATGAAAGACTGGAAGATCTAGAGCCATGGCTATTCGTTCCAGGAAATTACAATGGGAGAATCGGAGTAATCTGGGAGACTTGCACTGCCTGTAAGGCCTGTGTCAGAGCTTGTCCCAACGACTGCCTTCACATGACTTCGGAAGTGAGGGTAAACGTCCTTGACTTGACTGAAGAGGGTGATGAGTGGCATGGTTATGGCAATCAGCTCGAACCTGGGGGCTTCGCAGCCAGGCCCAAGGATGACTCAGGGTCTGCGAGCTTCGATCTGATGACGGCCCACGAATCAGCTCCTGCCGAGTATGATTTTGCTGAGATTATTGATCTCAGTGGGGGCAAGGCAACGGTAAGATGGATGGATGGATCAGGAATTGAGACGCTAGACTCTTCCGATCTTAAACCAGCAGAGAAAGACATTGTCTCAGGAAGGATAGATCTTGGGAGGTGTATGTTTTGTGGACTTTGCATGGAATCTTGCCCCTTCGAGTCTTTCTTCATGACTAACGAGTACGATGGAATGTCAGGATTCACTAGGCAGGACTTGTGGATGGATGCAGACCGTACTAGAGTCTTACCTTCTACACACAAAGAAAGGGTGGACATGGAATTGGCTAAGAGGGCCGAGAAAGAAAAGGCGAAACTGGCTCGTAAAGCCGCCAAGGCAATCGCTGAGGGATAGCTATGAGTGTGAATTTCGAAGCCGTAGTGTTCCTCATTTTGGCTGTAGCTACAGTTGGAGGGGCAATAGGATGTGTATATGGCAGGAGGGTAGCACACTCACTTCTTTTCCTAATGCTAACTTTCTTTGGCGTAGCAGGCATATTCGTCCTAGCGAGTGCCGAGATGCTAGCAGCTGTGCAGATTCTAGTTTACCTCGGATCAGTAATGCTAGTCGTCCAATTCGGTGTGATGTTGACCAGAAGACAAATTCAAGAAGGTGACATTGAATGAGATTTCTATCCATCCTAGCTAGGATTGGAACTGTCGGCTTCATACTCGTTCTCCTTAGAGAGACCATGACTCATCCCATGTGGGAGGGGCCTCTGTGGGGGGGTAATGAGAATCCTCCAACAACCTTCGAGTTAGCAGACGCACTATTCAATGAGTGGGCTGTAGCCACACTAGTTCTTGGAGCTCTTCTTTCTATGGCGATGATTGGATCCTCATACTTAGTGAGAGATGAGAGGTTAGTCAATCTGGTCTGGGATATGGGAGGGGACGATCAGTGATTGACCCTAGTTGGATAGCTGGATTGGGAGTAATACTATTTGGTGTCGGACTAATCGGAGTTTTCACCAGGAATAACGCCATTGTAGTCCTCATGTGTATCGAGGTAATGCTCAATGCCGCCAATCTTAATTTCGTAGCTGGTACCATGCACTATGGAGACGTCAACGGGTGGGTATTCACTGCAATAGCTATCGCAATTGCGGCTGCAGAGGTTGCGATCGGTCTTGCAATTTTCCTCTCACTGTACAGCACACAACAGACAATTTCTCTGGACGATGCTACTACATTGAGAAACTGAGGGATGATGATGGAAGAAAGCAAGAACGAGTCTGGACTTCTGGTGTTCATACTTCCATTCTTGGCCGTCGTTCCAGCGCTATATATCCTGGAGTGGGAATCCCATGAGGCTTCAATCTTGATAGTCGCAATTCCCTTCATGACATTCCCTGTGATACTAATAGCAGGTCAGATTTACAATGGGACAGAATACTGGAAACTTAAGCTGAAAGAAGGCGGAATACTCGCTTTGGGAGCTCTTGGAGCATCACTTTCCGCTTCTTTGTGGCTAGTCTATGATTATGTAGACTCTCTGCCCGACTTCTACGATCAACAGAGTATCACACAATGGCTGGAATGGGTATCCTTCGATCTTCTGCAGTCAGACTACACACTGACACCGGGAACCAAGATACTTGGGATGGGGGTTTGGATAGATTCCATTACTCTGATGATACTCTTCGTGGCTACTTTCCTTTGCTTCCTGATATGCTGGTTTAGTCTTGGCTATATGAATACTGATCCCATCAACGAGGACAGGAATCATAGGTTCTATGGGGAATTTGTACTCTTTGCTCTGGGCATGTTTGGTATGGTCCTAGCTGACAACTTCCTTTGGCTATTCATCTTCTGGGAAGTCATGGGTCTTTGCTCTTATCTCTTAATCGGTTTCTACTACTGGAAAGACAGTGCGGCGTACGCCTCAAAGAAGGCTTTCCTGACTACTAGGGTGGGGGATGTCTTCCTCATGATAGGACTCTTCATACTGTATGATATATACGGCTCACTGGAATTCTCTGTAATATTCCACGATCCGTCACTTGATGGAATGGTGGACTCTAACAAACTATTCTGGGCCCTATTGTTGATGTTCATTGGTGCAGTTGGCAAATCAGCTCAGTTTCCTTTGCACGTCTGGCTTCCAGATGCTATGGAGGGACCAACTCCAGTTTCCGCATTAATTCATGCCGCAACAATGGTGAATGCCGGACTCTACTTAGTGGCTAGAATGGTACCATTCGTTGACGTTGGACACCACGGAGTGCCAGGTCTAGAAGAACTCGGACTGATTATTGCATATGTGGGTGGTATTACCGCATTCATGGCCGCGGCCATCGCCTTCGTTCAGAATGATATCAAGAAGGTACTGGCATACTCCACGATGAGTCAGCTCGCCTACATATTCACGGGCCTTGGCTCAGCTCTTTGGTTCTACAACAATGATGAACATCATGCCGCCATAGTGGTCTTTGGGTCATCCATGTTCCATCTTTTCAATCATGCTATGGCCAAGGGGATGCTGTTCATGGCAAGCGGTTCAGTAATTCATGAAATGCATCATGCTCATGACCACATACACCACGGGAGTGGTGAAGGTCACGACGATGATTTTGACCCTCAAGATATGAGGAACATGGGTGGTCTAGCTTCGAAGATGCCTGTAACAGCTACTGCAATGATGTTCGGCTCCATGTCAATCATTGGAATTCCTCTGATTGGAGGATTCTGGTCTAAAGAGGGGATCATCGCTGAGACTTGGCTGGCCGCATTGGAGCACGAGCCATTGATGTTGGGACCAGCAATTTTGGTATTACTAACAGCTGGAATGACAGGTTTCTATATGTCAAGAATGTGGTTTATGACATTTGCAGGATTACCAAAATCAGATGTGGTAAATCATGTACATGAAGAGACACCATGGATTAAAACTCCCTTAGTGATTTTATCCATCATAACTGCGCTCGGCGGTTTCGCATTCGCACTTCTAGGTGCTACAGATTACCTTGCTTCTGCTTACGACTATTCCGGGCATCTAAAGCTCAAGAAATCAACCTTACTAGACTCGATCATTTACAAATTGGAGTACGCATTTCTTCCAGATAAGATGAATCTCAGAATTGTTGGCTGGGTTACAATCTTCCTTTCATTCATCGTGGGACCTATTTTTGCCGCCAGGATACATGGGGGTAAGCTAGCAAAGGGAGAGTCCTCAACTCCCTTGGTTTCATGGCTGGTATCACTATCGTCCAAATTTGGCAGTCAAGATGTAAGTAATCTGTCAGAATCTGAGCTATCAGTAGCTCTGCAAAATAGATTATATTTCGACGATTTGTACGAAGGGATTCTGGCTAGGACAGTCATACCGTTCTCTGAATTCACAGCTTGGTTTGATAGGAAAGTCATAGACGGTATGGTTAAGCAAGTAGAGTCGAAATCAGTTCTCGGCTCTGTCCAAGTCAGGAATCTGACCACAGGAAGTGCACGAGACTACATCCTCATGGCCACTATAGGGATGCTAAGTATCATTGCTCTATTATGGGGGATTAACTCATGATTTCAGATCCACTAACAGTGATTACGATTGTTCCTTTGTTAGTCAGCCTCACTCTGTTAATACTGCCTAAGATTTCCGGTTCTGCAGAAGGGCTGGCTCGGGCATCCAGAGCCATTAGCATGGGAGTTTCTTTAGCAATGCTGACCATCACGACCATGATTTTCTTCGGAGAAATTGGAAATGTGGACTGGACTGACTACAACTCGGGGTACTCCTTAACCAACGATGCTTTCGCTCTGATACCTTCCATTGGAGTTCATTGGAAAGTCGGTGCAGATGCCCTCTCCTTTCCAATGATTTGGCTAACTACCCTACTGATACCGATCTCAATGCTCGTCGAGTGGGACGCTAAGAAAGGCCATCTCTTCCATCCTCTGATCTTAATGATGGAAGGAGCACTGATAGGAGTATTTGTTTCACTTGATATGTTTGTTTTCTACGCCTTCTGGGAGCTTACACTGGTTCCAATGTTTTTCCTCATCATGGTGTGGGGTGGCGAGGATAGGAAATACGCCTCGATGAAGTTTTTCATCTACACATTCACAGCTAGCGTGATTATGCTAATCGGAATTTTAGTGATGTATTTCTATACCCCAGATGTCGCATCATCAGGCACTATTACAGGGCACACATTCGATATGTCAGTCATGGTCGCATCGTCCGATTACATTCCCAGCGAGGGGCTTAGGCATCTCGTTTGGCTACTGCTTCTAATTGGATTTGCAACAAAGATGCCAAGCGTCCCTGTTCACACCTGGCTTCCAGATGCACACGTACAGGCTCCTACTGCTGGCTCAATGCTACTGGCAGGAGTCATGCTAAAGATGGGAGCATATGGATTCCTGAGAATAGCCGTCTCTGCATTCCCTGAATCCACAGTCGCATTCATCCCTTTGCTAATCTTCCTTGGAATGGCCAGCCTAGTTTACGGGGCTTGGGTATGCATGGGTCAGACTAATCTGAAGAGAATGGTGGCTTACTCATCGGTATCTCATATGGGACTTATATTCCTGGGAATCGCTACTATGCAACCACTGGGCATTGCAGGTGCCCTATTCATGATGTTCGCACATGGTATCATCAGTCCTCTTCTCTTTGCTGTCGCTGGTTCTTTCAAGCACCACTATCATACACTAGAAATAGGCTCCATGAGAGGAATAGCACACCACAGTCCATGGCTCGCCGCACACATGATGCTAGGGTGGATGGCTAGCTTAGGGCTTCCACTATTAGCAGGGTTCGTGGCCGAAGTAACAATACTAATCGCCTTCTGGATGTCATTCGGATGGCTCGTGCTGCTTCCAACCCTGACACTAATAATCACAGCTGTATACTATCTTACGTCAATGCAGAAGACCATTTTCGAATCTAATGACCCTCATCATGGAATTCTCCCAGATAGCCTTCATGGGGAAGATCCAAGGGACATCTCATGGCATGAAAATTCTGGAATGATCATTCTAGGAGCACTTACTATTCTTTTTGGAATACTCCCATTCATATTCTGGGATATGATGTCCGAATGGAGCTCCGGATTCCTAATCGATACTTTGGTTGATGCTTTGCAATCAGAGGGGGTGAAGCCTTGAATTCGATAGGTCAGCTTTCTCTTGATTCAGAAACTGCATCATCCATGATGCCCGAACTAATAATGCTCCTAGGACTCATTGCCATCGTAGTCGTCCCAAATCTAGGTGATGCCAAATTCAGACTGCCCCTGACATCAATTAGAGTACCCGTGTTTCTGGGTGGATCAAGATTTGATCTAACCAATGACCCAAGAATGCCAAATAGGATTTCAAATCTGACATTCTCCTTGGCCCTCCTATCCTCATTACTGCTCATATCAAGATCGCCAAGTGAGGTCGGAGGGATTCTAGTGGTTGATAGTTTCAGTAGGTTATTCTCAACCATGTTCCTTGCTGCACTTCTGTTGGTCAGCATTGCAACTGCGCATCGACTCCCCGCGACGACAAATGCACATATTCCAAAAGAGTCAGACTCAGAGAAAGTATTCGATAGAAAAATCTCCATCCTCATAGACAATAGGAGACAAGTAGATTTCTACATACTCCTGATTATGGTTGGCCTAGGTATGACCATGATGACAATGGCAGCAAATTTATTCATGCTCATAGTCTGTATTGAACTGGCATCTCTCTCAACATATGTCCTAGTTGCTTTCCACAAGGAAGACGGTACTGGAGGTGAGGCTGGTGCGAAATACTTCATCGTGGGATCGGTCGCTTCTGCTATTGGTATTTACGGAATGTCGCTACTTTATCTTTGGTCGGGAAGCCTAGATCTGGAAATATTGAGGCAAAGCTGGCTTTCAATGGATGGCATAGATCCCTTTGCGGCTTTTGGTATCGGTATGATGCTAGTGGCATTTGGGTTCAAAGTCAGCGCAGCCCCATTCCACTTGGCGGCTCCCGATGCATACTCTGGAGCCGCTTCCCAAGTGTCAGGACTACTGGCAACTGCATCCAAGGCCATGGGATTCTTAGCATTGTTCAGGGTGCTTGTGATGATTACTGTTCCAGATGGCTCTGAGGCAATATGGATGATTGCACTGGGTATCTTCGCAATTGTAACGATGACCTGGGGGAACCTGGCCGCCTTAACTAGTGAGAACCCAAAAAGGATGCTTGCTTACTCCAGTGTAGCTCATGCAGGGTACATGCTGGCCGCCATTGCAGTAGTAGGAAGCGGAATCTCAAGTGTGGATCAAAACGCAATCATTCTAACAGCTGTTTCATTCCATCTGTTCGTCCTAGTTCTCTTCAAGTTGGGTGCTTTCCTAGTCCTAGCTCTACTGGAGACTGAAGGAAAGGGACACGAGATAGAGCATCTTTACGGTTTAGGAAGAAGAGATCCCCTAATTGCAGGCTCCATGTTTTTGTTTGTTCTCTCTCTTGCAGGAGTTCCACCACTGTCAGGATTCCTCTCGAAACTTTTGATGATCAATGGAATAGTCTCTACCGCGGCATCCACTGGCTCTTCCAGTAGCGTTGACATAGTTTCATGGGCCGAGTCTGTAGATCCGTTATTCTGGTTAGCAGCCGCAATCGTACTGAATAGCGCTCTCTCTCTGTTCTACTACCTCAGAATAGGATTAGTGATGTTCTTTGAAGAGCCGTCAACCGAGAAATCGCTCAAAGCGGCTTCTTCACTCAGAATGGCTATTTTCACGTGCGCCCTACTGACTTTAATGTGTGGAATCGGTCCGGTCAGTGAGTGGCTATTGGATACTGTTTCTTCAGCAATAGACTCGCTCATCTATGAGTGATGATGCTCAACTTCACATAGGGGACTCTCAACGGAGTCTCGTGGCACGTAGGGAGGAGAAGGTCGACTTCGAGCGACTAGCTCAGCTAGAGTCTGGATCAGGAGATAGAATCAGGGTCCCTCTTCCAAATAGAAAGGTGAACGAGATGTTTGCTATCGCCGATGAGATATTGGGTGGAAGAAGAATAAGGGCGGTTTGCGAAGACGGCCTCAGCAGGATTTCTAGAATTCCCGGAAAGATGAGAAGAAGGCAATGGGTAAGAGAAGGAGATCTCATAGTTGTACAACCATGGGATTTCCAGGATGAGAAGGCAAATGTATGCATGAGATATACCAAGACTCAGTCCCTGTATCTATCAAGAAAGGGAGCTCTTCCAGAGATTGTTGACCTTTTCGGCCTATCAGAGGACAGAACAGACATCCAAGAAGAAGATATTTCAGGGAATATTGATTATGAGGTTCAAGAAACAGCTAAGCTTCCTGAAGAATCTACTGAGAAGGTCGAAAATCCTCCTTCCTCAAGTAATGATGAGGACGATATAGACTCATTCTTTGGGTGAGAAAATGGATTTTGATGAGCATTGGGACGAAGACCCGGATGCAATAATGAAATCTCAGACTAAACATGACTGGATGTCCGAACCAAGATTCAAGAAAATCTTCAATGAAATAGAAGATGGACTACAAGGAGTCCTGGGCAAAGGTCCCTTCGAATGGGTGGATAAGAGGGTATTCGACGCGGTTTTTGACAAGTCAACACTGCTTGCTTTACACAAACTGATGCAAAAGGGCGATATTGAGACAATTGACTACCCCATTGCAAGAGGTAAGGAAGCTCACGTATTTCATGCTACATCAACTAACGGTGCAGTTGCTGTAAAGATATTTCATACTACAAACGCCGTGTTCAAAGGACTAGCTAAGTACATTGATGGAGATCCTAGATTTAGTGGACTATCTGGGAGACACAGGGAACTGGTCAATATATGGGTGAAGAAAGAATTCAGAAATTTACGGAGAATGAGGAAACACGGAGTTAGGGTCCCCCTCCCAATTTCCTATCATAAGAATGTCCTAGTTATGGAGCTCATTGGCTCAGATAGTGCTGCTCCTAGGTTACGTGATATCGAGATCAAAGACAAATTTGAGACATTCACAGAAATGCTAGATATGGTCGCAATTACATGGCAGAATGCTAATCTGGTTCATGCGGATCTCAGTGAGTACAATATTCTATGGCACAATGGAGAACCCTGGTTCATTGATGTTGGCCAAGGAGTAACCGACCAGCACCCACATTCTGAGGAATTTCTAGTCAGAGATGTTTCCAGACTAGTTCATTGGATAAGTAAACGAGGATATGACGTCGAGCTGGCTGAGTGTATGCTTAGAGTTCTGGAAGAGCCCGTACCTAAGTTACAACCCCTTCCGGGCGGGGATTAAAGAAGGAGGCCCGGTTGATCAGACCATGGAGCCAGTAGCCCGCATCCCCAAGGACCGTATTGCGGTAATAATAGGCAAAGGAGGGGCGACTAGAAAGATGATCGAAGAAGCCTGTGGTGCGAAGTTGGAAATAGATTCTAGAACTGGTGAAATTTCTGTAGATTGGGCTGATTCTGATGTTGATCCAGTAATCAGGATGAAGACTCCTGATGTCATACTAGCTATAGGAAGGGGACTATCTCCCAAAAGAGCTGTCCAACTTCTTGAGGACGAAATACACCTTCGGATGTACGATATCAGAGAATGGGTTGGTAGGCAACCAAACCAAATTAGGAGAATGAGGAGCAGACTAATAGGTAGGAACGGACTCATCAGGAGTAGAATAGAGGAGCTTTCCGGCACTGAGATAGCCATATATGGCTCCTCGGTGATAGTTATCGGGGACGATATGGGCCTTGAGATTGCAAATCCTGCCATAGAGTCCATTCTAAGGGGGGCTGAGCACGGTAGTGTATTGCATGGTCTTGAGAAGGATAGGAAAAGACAGCGAATAAGATCTAGAAGTTTGGAGAGCTATGAAGAGAGGAGTGAGAAATCATCCGCCTTCGATTCACTTGTCCCTGGTCTTTCTGCAGCTAGAAGAAGAAGGGAGAGGAGACTAACGGACTCTCAGGTAAATCCCGAAGACTCTGAGGCTGTGAAAGAGATGCTGGAATTAGCAGAAGATGAGAAAATCACTTATGAAGAGGAGTGAATTCTTCCGCCATTTCTAAGTCCTCGACCTCCTCGTGGTCATGTGACTGGTCGCAATTACGCACTCTATGACTATGAAAAGTGGTCTGTTTACACCCTTACTGCCATTACAACCCTGCTTTTATCAGCGCTCTTTCTTAACATACTCGACATCTCGAATCCATTAACAGATTTCATCACTAATTACTACGTCAACCCTGTTCTTGATGAATCAGGAGGGGATGCTGGATACAATCTTACCAACACAGTCACCTATGCAGTGGTATTAGCCCTATTCGTTGCGGCCCTTAGCGCATGGCTAAGGACTCTTGACATTGATTCTAGTGATACCACACTCCTTGCATTACTTCCCTATGTCTTCTGGGCCGCGCTTGGAGAGGTTGTCGAAGATGCTGATATGTTCGACTCATCAATGGCACCGCTATTCGTAAGTCCAAGTATACATTTCCAGACAGCCTTGTGGGTCATCATCGCTGGTTCGATCGGCTATCATGTCAGGAATTATGGATCTAAAATTAGTGATTCGGAGAAGGATAGAATTCTCGAATCACTTTGCATGATAGTAATTTTTGTTCAATTCCTCGTCTTTGGGCACTCCATTTCCTCTAGTGAGGTGGGGAGCCAACTAGATTTGACGATTTTTGCAGTAATTGGAATATCAGCAATCATGCTACCCCTCTTCTTCAGAGAATCAATCTCTGAATTCTCATATATTCAGAAGTCTGTTTACCTCGTTGGTTGCGGGGGCGTCTTGATTTTCTTTGGAGCTCTGGTATCCTTTGCAACAGTTCTTCCAGAAGACAAACTATCCCTTTGGCCACTGATTATTGTGATCGGGGTGCCTCTACTATTATGCTATACAATGTTCTCTGTTGGAATAGAGTCTTCCAGAAAACTCTCCCAGAGAGGTTTTGTGGCTGGAATTCTCCCTGAGGGAATGTCTGAGCTAGACTACCAAGATCTCGTCTCGGAAGACAAGACATTTGTGGAAGAGAATAGGAATAGAGCAGTCTTAGCATATCCCGTTGTATTTCTTTCAGTATCCGGGCAGGTGATGGATGGTTTGGCTACATGGATAGGAATTGAGTACTTCGGATATGACGAGAAGCACCTCCTATCAGCAAGAATAATCGAGGAGTTTGGCAACACATTTGGATTTACAA
>MDTB01025781.1_pt1 | contig 25785 bp, 22 predicted proteins | sample 811161 | NCBI WGS metagenome assembly MDTB01 (sample SAMN05326650, study PRJNA326480) | marine metagenome | isolation source: seawater | place: Mediterranean Sea | collected 2009
ATGAAAATTTGAACTATGATATTCTTTTACTGAATAATCTACGCGTTATATATTGAGTTTTTTTTTTTCGTATTACGCTATTGAAGGAATTTAAGAGACTAATCGATGATAAAAATTGGTTGAGTTCTTAAAGGCTTTGGAAGGTTTAACTAAAGGATTTAGTTTTATGAAACGGCTGGGCATGGTTATTGGAATACGCGAAAGCAAGATCGATGAATATAAAAGACTCCACGCGAATGTTTGGCCAGATGTTTTGCAAAATTTGACCGATCTGAATTGTAAAAATTATTCTATATTTTTTCGAGGCAATATGCTGTTTAGTTATATGGAGTATTGGGGTGACGATTATGATCGTGATATGAAGTTAATGGCCAATAATAAAACTGTCCAAGAATGGTGGGCGATTTGCACGCCGTGTCAAGTCCCAATGCCAGACAGAAATGCGGGTGAATGGTGGGCGCCGATGGAAGAAGTATTTCATCATGATTAACTGGAAAATTTCCAATAATTGCCAGATGGAAAGCTATAGTCCTCTAACGATTTCTTTTTTATTATAGCAGAGTATCCGGAGTTTAAAGGCGTACAATAGTGACCGCGATTTATAACAGCAGGGTTTTCGATATGTTCGACACAACTTTCGGCATATTCGCTCAATTCTATCTTATTGTTACTAATTAACAGTTTATTAATTATATTAAGATGTTGCACGTATTCGCATAAACCTACACCACCTGCATGAGGTATTATCGGTATATTTAATTTCTCGGCTAATAGCATTATTGGAATTATTTCATTGAGGCTAGCCATCCTACAGCTATCAATTTGGCAAAAATCAAGCGACCTATTTTCGAGAAACTGTTTAAACATCACTCTGTTATGGCATACTTCGCCAGTAGCAAGTTTAACATGAGGTAATGCAGCTTTAATTTTTCCAAAGCCAAGTATATCGTCAGGATTTGTTGGCTCTTCTACAAAGAACAGATTGAATTCCTTTAATTTATTTATAAAGCATATTGATTCGTTAACGCTCCAGACTTGGTTGGCGTCAATCATCAGCACGTTTTTTGGACCAATCAAGTTTCGCACTAGCTTAAGCCTCTTAAAATCTTGATTTATATCTTGTCCAACTTTAATTTTAAAATGTGTCCAACCATTTTCTAAGGCGTTATGAATGAGCTTCGTCATTTTTTCATCAGAATAACCGAGCCATCCAACGGCTGTAGTGTAACAAGGGAAACCATTCTGAATAACATTATTTATGGCGGGAACTAGATTTCTTTTTTTTTGTTCTAAAATAGATCGAGCTTCAGAACTAGATATAGCGTCATCTATGTAAGAAAATGAAATTTTGTCTAAAAGATCGTCAGTATTAAGTTCTACTACATATTTCCACAGAGGTTTTTCATAAAATTTGCAAATAAGGTCCCAAATTCCATTGAATAATGCTGCAACCGCTAAATGAACGACACCCTTCTCTGGACCCAGCCATCTAAGTTGGCTATGATTAGTACATTGTAGCCAAATATCCTGCATATTATTTTCTAATTCGTAAACCGTTTTATTCAGTACAAATGGTTTCAAGTAATCAATGCATGAAACGCACAAATCATTACCTTTTCCAATTGTGAAGGTTAGACCAATTCCGAGGAGCCGAGGATTATCTGTGAATATTTCGACGTAGGTTGCTGAGTAATCACAATCTGTATGAACGGCGTCGGTCCCAACATTGTCTAAAGACGTCGGAAACCTAACGTCATGTGTTTTAATTCCAACGACCCTTATTTGGTGCGCAAGCATACCAGTCTCACTTTTGAAAATTTTTGATCAATCATGAATATATTTCATTATTTCAGCACTTGTCTTGTCATAATTGTGATCATTGTTGACTAGTCCATGAATTTTAAAATCTTTCATTACCAAAATTTTGTCGGCAAGGCTGATCATTTCAGGCATGTCGCTGGAAATCAGTACAATCGAGGTACCTTTTTCTGCTAAGTCAATAATCAATTTATGAAGGTAAGCCTTAGTTTTTATATCTATTCCGACTGTTGGTTCGTCAATTATAAGAATGTCAGTGCCCGCAGCTAACCACTTAGCAACACTAATTTTCTGTTGGTTGCCGCCTGATAAATTTGATATTAATTGATAGTTTGACGGTGTTTTCACCTCGAGCTTCTCTATGAACGGGTTAACTCTATGAGATATCATCTTATCTGTCACGAGTCCCAGCGCTTTTTTAATTTGGGACCAAACTGTAATGCTAGCGTTATCCAAAACGTTATGGATCAGTATTAATCCTTCTTTTTTTCTATCCTCACTGATATAGCCAATTTTAAATTTTTCTAAGGCGGTTTTTGGTGAGTCTATTCGTTCTTTTTTACCATTGATAATGATTTCACCAGACACTATCTTTTCAAGTCCCATTAAGCATTTGGCTAACTCCGTTCGTCCGGCGCCAACAAGGCCATAAAGACCAACAATTTCAGATTTTTTAAGATCAAGGTTTATATTTTGGTGTCCTAATTCAGAATATACGTCCTTTAATTGTAATATTGTCGTCGTATTTTTTGAAGTTTTACTTTTTGCTCTGACTATTTGTTCGTCCCGGCCTATCATTAGCTTTACAAGTTTTTGTCGGTCTAACATTTCTATTTTTTCTGATGTGCAGGCGTTTTTACCGTCTCTCAACACAGTGACCTCATCACAAATTTTGAAAACTTCTTCTAATTTGTGGCTAACAAAAACAATACTTACCCCTTCGTCCCGGACAATTTTTTTTAGCAATAAGAATAAATTTTCTGACTCTTGAGGCGATAACGAAGAGGTTGGTTCGTCTAACAAAAGTATTTTCGATTTCAAGGACAAAGCTTTTGCGATTTCACATAATTGCATTTTGGCAACTGTCAACTCGGAGACCAAAGTATTGGGGTCAAGGTCGAGGTCGAGGATCTCAAGCCATTTTTTTGATCTTAATGAAATTTTGTTATAATCAATTAATCCAAAACGATTTCTTGGAAGGTTGTTTAACATAAGATTTTCGCCGATAGAAAATCGTCTAATCAAGTTTCTTTCTTGATGTACAACTGAAATTCCATAACGGGTAGCATCATTAGGCGAGTTAAGTATTCTTTCGATATTATTAATGAATAGTTGTCCATTATCTTGTTTGTGAACTCCTGTAATTATTTTTATTAGGGTAGATTTTCCAGCGCCGTTTTCGCCAAGAAGAGCGTGTATTGATCCTGTTTTCAATTTAAAATTTGCATTATCTAGAGCTTGAACTCCTGGAAAAGTTTTATCGGCAGCATTTACTTTCAAACTAAAATTAGTCATTGCTAAACACTTTTCTTCCCGATTCTTGTTTGTATTCTCGGTATCGGTTTATGAAAACAGCGAGCAAAATCATTAGACCAAGAAAAATTTGAACAAAGAATGGGTCGATCTTAAATATCACTAACGCTTGGGAGATTATCGCAACTATAAGAACGCCAAGTGCCGTGGCTATGACGTCTACTTTCCCGCCGGCAAGTATTGCTCCGCCGATCACAGGCGCCGCAAAAGACGGTAGTAACCAAGAGTCACCAATATTTGGAGTGCCAAGTTGAAGACGGCAGACTACAAGCATGCCAGCAATGGCTGCTAACAGCCCTGATATTACGTGGGCTGTAATAACAACCTTTGAAGGTGATATTCCAATTAACTCTGAAGATTGGACACTATTTCCGTATGCGAGCATATGCCGACCGGTTTCAGTTCTATTCATTAGTATCCACATAAAAAACGTAATAATAATTGGAATTATTATTAGGTAAGGTATTGGGGTCACTCCGATTTTTGCGTTACCAAAATTCTTCACAGCCTGAGGAATTTCGTAAAATGGTTCTGCCTCAGTTATGCCTAAATTAATGCCTTTGAAAATGTACAAAGTCGCTAGCGTTATTATAAATGCTGAGATTCCGGACTTAACGGTAATGTAACCATTGAAGAATCCACATACTATTCCAATAATCAAACCAATCGTAATCGCCAGTGGTATGGTAAATTGATAAACTTCCATCAAACCACTGAAGGATATTGCCACGAGCCCACCAATCGCTCCGACAGATAAATTCATTTGACCTATCGAAATAATAATCATTTGGGCCAAAGCTATTATCAGCATGTAACTCGTGCTCACCATTAATACATATAAATTAAACGATGATAAAAAAGCAGGTTTAAGTACTGCAATCAGTGCCCCGCTCATGATCACAACAATCAGTAAGCCAAACCAATCTTTTTTTAATAAAAAGTTGAAAACAGATTTCATGACACAATAACACTTTTTAAAGTGAAATACTCTCTAGTTTTATCTAGAAGGACCGCAATTAGAAGAATAATGCCTAAGAAAAATCTTATCCAAAACTCGCCGACATCAATGAGATATAGTCCATTAGTAATCAAAGTTACTAATATCGCACCAAGCATAGTTCCAAACACTGACAGTTTGCCCCCTGATAATAGTGTCCCACCGATAACTGGTGCAAGAAACGCTGGTAACAGCCAATCCATGCCTAGTTGACCCGCCATAGAGGGTATGGCCGCACCGATTCTTGTTGTTAACATAATCGCTGCAATCGCACCCAAAAAACCTGATAATACATGACAGTAAATAAACATTGCATTTACAGATATACCTGATACTTCCGCAGCATCAGGATTTGCTCCAGCCGCGATTAGTTTTCGACCGAGGTCTGTATATTTAAACAGATAGAATAAAGCGAGGCATGTTGTCAAACTGAGAAGTAGCAACGGCGATATATATTTGTTAAATAGTTTAATGGAACCAAAATCTGTGAAAGACACGGGTAATCTTCGAAAAGCTTCCGCCTCAGTCAACATTGTCATCAAACCAAAATAAATACTCATTGTCGCTAAAGTTACGATAAAACTGTGGACCCCTGTTTTTACGGTTATCACGCCATTAATCCATCCTAAAAATGCACCCATTGCTAATATTAAAAATATTGACGGTATAATTGGGATGCCTAGGGTTTCCATGCACCACCCACCAAACATAGCTGAGCATACCCCAATTGCTCCAAGCGCTAAATTTAGCCCACCTGTAAGAATGACTACCATCATGGCGAGGCCTATCATTATGTCTATGGCTACAACTCTTGACAATGCAAATATGTTAAATCTAGAAGTAAAACCATCAGTAACGGAAGAAAAAATTAAGACAAATATTATTACAAGGCAAAGCAAACCAAACTGATTAGTGAATATAAAATTTGGCAACTTTTTATTCATTTTGATATTTACCATTGAGGGACTTATGAGGTGAAGAAAGGGAAAACTTGTTTTCCCTTTCTTCCTTTGCTTAACAGTCTAAATATGTACTATCAAATGTTTTTAGAATTTCTAATGAAATTCCTCTCATCGCGTCTACGTAAGTGTCTACGTCGGTTATGTCAACAAAAACAGTACCTGAGTCTATAAATTGGTCTGTTTGTGCTGTTGATTTCCAAGGAGCGCTAGCTTTAAACACACACCCACCTCTGATTTTGTCCATAACATACGATCCTATATAACCTTGTCCATATGGATTCTGTAGCATCGTTCCATGAACATAGCCGTCTTTTATGGCTTTTAAGACAACCTCATCATGATCAATTCCAACCATTTTAACTCTTTTGTCTCCCATGTTGGTAAGAGCTTGTGAGGCCACAACTGCAGGAACCCACGCTGTAGTGACAATGCCATCAACTTCTCCGCCTTGAGCTGCCATGAATGCATTAATTTTTTCGTCTGCCGGCTCATACGCGTCAATATCAGCAATGACTTGGATTATTTCTACTCCACCACCAGCTTCGGCGACTGCTTTTTCAACGGCATTAATTCGTAACGTTGTATTAGGATCAACCAAAAAGCCAGTAAAATGAGCAATTTTGCCTTTGCCGCCCATCGCTTTTATTAGCTGTTTTGTTCCTAAATATGCTGAATGACCCGTATCAGTTCCAAAGCACATTTTTGCTTTTGTTGGTTGCTCCACACAACCAGCTAGCGCAGCTGTCGGTATACCTGCATCGTCAAGTTCACTCAAAATTTTATTTGTGCCAACGGCATCACCAGGAAACACTAACACAGCATTATAACCTTTCCCAACTAAACTTTCAATTAATTCATTCTGTTGGCTTAAATCCCATTCAGCTGGAACTTTATAATCTGCTTTACCCAATCCAAAGTCTTTGACTGCGTCTTTGCCAGCCTTTTCCCATGCTGCAAAGTAAGGATGCGGTCCACCTGGAACGAGGGCAACCTTTGTTCCACCACTTCCTGCAAAAACACTAGATGAATATAGAATCGCAGAGCTTGCGATAATTGAAAATAATAATCTCATTCTATCCTCCCATAAGAAAATTTTTTAATAATAGCCTATGTTACGATTTTTCCTAAAAAAAAGGCAACAACTATTTACATGTAAAAATCTTTTTTATATATGAATAAAGTAATTTTTATATGAATTTTGTTTACTGAAATTTATTACAAGTTTTTAGTGGTCAAAGACCATTTCTTGATATGTTTTTGAACAATTTTTAAAGAAAGTGAAGATTTAAATAGATGAGGCATAATAGTTCCCCTAAAAGGTTGAAACCTGTTGTTGCGGACAACCCCAGAAAACCTGGATCTATCTTAAGTTCAGCTGACAAATATAAAGCTCCTGCTTTGGAAAAGGGATTAGACATCATTGAGTTATTGGCCGATTATGATAAAGGTTTATCACAGGGAGAGATAGCAAACGCTTTAAATAGAACGTCAAACGAGATATACCGAATGCTTACAACCTTGATCAGGCGAGGATATATTTCTAAAGCCATTGAGGTTGATCGTTATACGCTGAGTTTAAAATTATTTTCGTTATCCCACCGTTATCCACCAATAAGTCGATTAATCAATTTCGCAACACCACTTATGAAAAAAGTCACAAGGGAAGTGTGGCAGTCCTGTCATATCGTAATGGAGAATAATGGAGATATTGTAGTCGTTGCTTCCGTAGATTCTCCTGGTTATTGGGATTTAGGAATGCGTGTTGGTTCCGTTATTGGTCTTTCCAATACAAGCTCAGGACGAGTTTTGGCTGCATTTAGTTCCTCTGCAGACAGAAAGGCAATTATCTCTAGGCATAAACTGGTGGTCGGTGAACCAAAAATAGATTTGGAGGCGTTTTATAGAGATCTCGACTCTATTGAAAAAACGGGTTACGACTTGCGACAATCAAATACCGTCATGGGGGTCACTAATATGTCTTTTCCAATATTTGATCAGAATAGAGTTGCGGTTGCTGCGGTAACCTGTCCTTACATAAAAAGGATAGATACCCTTGATATTTCCACAATTGATCAATGTAAATTAATTTATGGTCGACTTGCTCAAAAATTGACGCAGTATTATTGGGGTAAAGGAAGAAGTGATGAAAATTAGTGATTAATTCTTTTAAAACTACCTATGTTTATGTTTTTCGGCTGGGTGATCAGAGCGCAATAAGTAAAAATAGGATTAGTGGGAATATGCTCGTACTAAGAAATTGCCATCTCAGTTCAATATTTCCTCTGAAACATTTCATAATTCCACGAGAAGTTAATGATATTTGAGCAATAAATCAAAAATACCGATATATCGTTCATCACGCGCAGTTTTTGTTTCTAACTTAGATGATGGCAAGTTTCTAAACAACCTCTCGCACCTCTAAATTTTATGCTTCAACACAATTCAAGCAAAATTAAAGAGCCATAAAAATTTATTTCTTTCTAAAATTTTTTAGTTTAAATTGTTTTAATATTATTAGTGCAACAATATTAGCATTTGCTCCCACAAAGAATACCACAATCAAAGGTGTTGGTGACCCTTTAAAGAAGTAGCTGGTGCCCGCACCAATAAAAATAGCGAGGATGTTTGAGCTTGTTCCTATTGTAGCACTAGCAGTTCCAGCAATATGTCCCATCGGTGCCAATGCTAAAGTATTAACATTGCTGAACAAAAAGCCGAGCGTAGCAAATGCTGGAATAGAGTAGATCATAAATCCAATTAGTTCTATTTCTCCAAAATATAAAGAAATAAACACAAACAAACCACTCCACGCCCAAACCCACAAAAGGGCATAAGTAACTATTGTCTCCAAGTGGACTTTTGAAACCAACCATGAATTAATAAGTGCTGAAATTCCAATAATTAATGCCGTTACAGCAAAATAAAATGGAAATTTATCTCCAACTTTGAAAGTATCTTGGAAAAGTGGTTGAGATATATTCAGAAAACTTACTAAGCCACCAAAAATTACTCCAATAATTAGCATAAAACCAAGTGTAATTTTATTATCAAAAACTTCAGAAAATCCTCTTTTAATTGATTTAAAATCAAAAGACCGACTCTTTTTAAGAGTTTCATTTTGACCGTATATCAACCAGATAAGTATTGATATACTATAAACAGACAAGGTGATAAATATTAATTCCCATTCAGCTATGAAAATAACAAATTGCCCAAGAATTGGGGCTAAAACTGGCACTACAATAAAAACTGTCATTACAAATGACATCATTTTTGCCATTATTGGTCCCGACGATATGTCCCTGATCATAGCCTGTGAAACAACTCGCGGCGCAGAAGCGCCAATACCTTGAAGTAGTCGACCTAAGAGAAGTAAAACATAACTGGTTGCAAAAAAGGCTATCAGGTTTCCAATTACAAAAAGACATATTCCAATATAAGCCACTGGTTTTCTTCCAATCGTGTCTGATAATGGTCCAAAAAAAACTTGACCTGCAGACAACCCAAGAAAAACTGAGGTTATTATCCAGTGGCCTTCTGCCGTTTCAATATAAAACTTGGATCTAATTAAACCCATAGCTGGTAAGATGGCGTCAATACTGAGGGCAGTCAAAGACATCATTGCTGCCATTAACCAAACAAAATTATAGTTTAAACTCTTTGAGACCATTGTTTGAAAATTCCATGCTTTAAAAATGAAGTAGAGAAAGTGTCAATTTACTTTGACTAGGAATAGATTTTAAGTATTAGATGAAGCAGAATATTATTAATAAGTGACTATTGTGCATAAGATAGGTTGTAAAGAGAAATACCAGATTGCTTCGGGACTCTTTTCTAATATCAGTATTTCGAATGGTTGAACTTCAAAAAAATAAAGACTGGTAAGAAAAAAGGAGATCCGGATCAGATGATAAAAATATTTTGTTTATTTATTGGTGGCATATTTTTATTACCGATGCACGCGTTTGCTGAAAAAGTTACATTACGATACCATTCTTTCTTGCCCCTTCAACATAGTTCCAATTCTCAATTTGTTCAACCTTGGGGTGAACGGTTGAAAGAGGAGTCAAATGGAGAATTAATTGTTGAGATTTATCCAGCGATGCAATTAGGTGGAAAACCTCCACAATTGGTTGATCAGGTAAGAGACGGGGTCGTTGACATAATTTGGACCGTGGCTGGATATACTCCGGGTAGGTTCCCAAGATTAGAAGTTTTTGATCTACCTTTCATGGCGTCCACTGCACTTGCGACTTCACAGGCGAGTCAAGAATTTGCTGAAACGGTTGCAAGAGAAGATCTCAAAGAATATAAAGTTTTAGCAGTTCATGTCCATGCGCCTGGCACAATTCACACCAAGAAAAGTTTGATAAAATCGATTGAAGATTTTGAAGGTTTAAAGTTACGGGGACCTACACGGACCATTACAAAAATGTTGGCTGGCCTTGGAGCAACGCCAGTTGGCATGCCAGTGCCTCAAGTTGCTCCGTCACTGTCTAAAGGTGTGATAGATGGTATGGTTGTTCCTTGGGAAGTGATGCCATCATTTAAACTGCATGAATTAACCAAGGCTCACACTGAGGTTAGTGGTAACCGCGGGTTATATACAACCTCATTTCTTTTTTTAATGAACAAAAATCGCTATGACTCTCTATCACCAGAGCATAAAAAGATTATTGATAGAAACTCAGGAATTGATCTTGCAAAAATAGCTGGACAATTATGGGATGACATAGAATTACCAGCCCGAAATCTAGCAGTAGAATCAGGAGGAGAATTTTTTCAGTTATCGGGAAAGTCATTGAAAAGAGTTAAATTAATAGGTCAAAGAATGACAGATGAGTGGATAAGATCAGCAAAAAAAAGTGGCCTGAATGGACAAGAGCTCGTTGAAGAGGCAAAGAGGCTCATAAAAAAATATGAAAAAGAGTAACACCGGTCTTTTTAGCATGTTAAAACAAAATTCAGTTGAGAGCGCTGTCTTATTACTCGCTGAAATTTTAGCCCTTTGCGGTGGGCTAGTTCTAATTCTAATGGTTTTTGTAAATATTGGCTCCATATTTGGTCGAGTTCTTTTTGGAATGCCATTAGTAGGTGATTTTGAACTCATTGAGATTGCTTGTGGAGTTTCAATTTTTATGTTTTTGCCGATTTGCAAGTTGAAAAATGGAAATATTATTGTAGACACGTTTACGTTAAGACTTAGCAAAAAAAAACGGTTATTGTTGGATTTAATTGGCGATGCACTTTTTGGACTCGTTGCAATATTTTTTGCATACAGAATGATGTTTGGATTGCTAGATATGATAAGATATCGTGAGCAAACGATGCTTCTTGAAATTCCGGTGTGGATCCCGTTTGGCCCTGCTATTTTTTCGTTATTTTTTCTTTCATTAATTTGCTTCATCTCAGTTTTATCTAAACTTTCAACGTTAGTTATTGTTAGAGCAAACTGATGGATCGATTGACTGTTGGTATAATAGCTTTCCCTATTCTTTTAATTTTTTTGGTGCTTAGAGTGCCGGTAGGCGTCTCCTTATTTTTGGTTGGAGGTGGAGGGACAGTGATGATCGCCGGGTGGCTTCCTATTGTTTCTCAGGCAAAAACAAGTGCGTTTCATTTATTTTCAAATTACTCTCTATCTGTGATTCCACTATTTTTGTTAATGGGAAACTTTGCTGCAAAGGCGGGTATGAGCCAAGCACTATTTCAATTCACAGCAGCTTGCGTTGGGCATTACAGAGGCGGGGCGGCTATGGCAGCAGTCGGTGCGTGTGCTGGATTTGGAGCTATTTGTGGATCATCGGTTGCTACAGCAGCTACAATGGGTCGCGTGGCTTTACCTGAACTTAAAAAATTGGGATATTCGGGCTCCTTAAGCACAGGTTGCCTGGCAGCTGGTGGAACGCTTGGAATACTTATTCCTCCTTCTGTTATTTTAATAATTTATTCTATTCTTACAGAACAAAATATTGCAAAAATGTTTACTGCTGCCTTTATTCCGGGGTTAATCGCCCTTTTGGGATATCTTTTAACAATTCACTTCATAGTTAGATTTAAGCCCGAGGATGGTCCTCGAGGAGCTCGCGTTGGTTTGAAGGACCGTTTAATTTTTTTTAAATCTATTTGGAAAATATTAGTGATTTTCTTGTTGGTTATAGGTGGTATTTATTTGGGCTGGTTCACTCCTACCGAAGGAGCTGCCGTTGGCGTTGCTGGAACTGCTATAATTGCTTTTTTCACGAAGAGTTTTGGTGTCAAAGAATTTAAAGAGGTTGTCGAGGATACGGCTACGTCAACGGCTATGATTTTTGTCATTCTTCTTGGAGCGGAGTTTTTTAATGCATTTATTGCATTGACACAAATTACCAATTTGCTTTCTCTTCACATTTTTTCGCAAGAATATTCGCCTTATTTTGTTCTAATTCTTATCTTGATATTATATTTATTCCTTGGTTGTTTAATGGATAGTTTGGCCATGATAATGCTCACGATACCTATATTTTTTCCTATATTAATCCAGCTGGATTTTGGAATGACGGCAGACGAAACGGCTATCTGGTTCGGAATTATTATACTTGTCGTTGTGGAAATTGGCTTGATAACTCCGCCCATTGGTTTAAACATCTTCATAATAAATAAATGTGCAAAGGATATTCCAATTATTGAAACCTTCAAGGGAGTTTTACCGTTTGTTCTTAGTGATATTTGTCGAGTAGCTTTATTAATAATATTTCCTGTAATCACACTTTTTTTGATTTAAGTTTTGGAGCTATTATAAATTTAGTTTGCCTCTTTTTGATGTATGGCGTAACTATTGAAAGCCTTTGGAAAAATCATATTTAATTTGGGAGCTGATAGTAACGATGGCTGAACTGCGCTTCACAAAATCTTTCACTCAACAAGAACCAATGCCAGAGGCAGGAATAAAGCTAGTTAATAACATTTTGAAAACTGGGCGGTTGCATAGATATAACCTTGATCAAAACGAGGAAAGTCAAGCGAGCATGCTTGAAAATGAGTTTGCGAAATGGCAGGGAGTAGACTTCTGCTTAGCCTGTACTTCAGGTGGGTATGCTCTTCAACTAGCTTTGCGAGCATGTGGAGTTGAGGCAGGTGATAAAGTTTTAGCGAATGCTTACACGTTGGCTCCGGTGCCGGGGGCTATTCACAATTTGGGGGCAGTGCCCATACTTGTAGAGATTGATGAAAACTATCATATTGATTTGGATGATTTGATTAACAAATCTGAAGAGACTGGTGCGAAGTATCTTTTATTATCGCACATGCGCGGACACATTGCTGACATGGACAAAGTAGTAAGTATTTGCAATCGCATGAATATCACTCTTATTGAAGACTGTGCGCATACGATGGGCTCAAAATGGAATGGTGTTCGGTCAGGAAATTTTGGACTAGTTGCAGCTTTTTCTACTCAAACATACAAGCATTTGAATTCGGGTGAAGGTGGATTTTTAACGACAAATAATTCTGAGTTGGCGGCTAAAGCTGTCGTTTCCTCAGGATCGTATATGCTGTACGATAGGCATGGCGCAATACCTGCTGAAACGATTTTTAGAAAGGTGAGGCAGTATGCTCCAAATTATTCCGGAAGGATGGATCAGGTTAGAGCAAGTTTACTTCGATCACAAATACCGAATCTTGAAACTAATATTAGGCGTTGGAATAAACTGTATGATTTGCTATTCAATGGATTAAATGAGATAGATGGTATAATCATACCGGCAAGAACTAAAGATGAATTTTATGTTGGCTCTTCCATCCAGTTTCGGATCGATGGTATAAAAGAAGAAAGAATTCCTTACTTTGTTAGGTCCTGTCTTTCCCGAGGAGTTGAGTTAAAATGGTTTGGAGACTCTGAACCCAAAGCATTTACCAGTAGATATGATAGCTGGTCGTACATTCAGGATCTCCCAACACTCCCAAAAACCCTGGCAATCTTGGGTAATACCTTGGATATGAGGATCCCACTCACATTTAACTCAAATGATTGTTTGATTATCATTGATGTAATTCAAAGTGAGATTAACAAAATTCACAATAAGGGTTAGACTATGAGGTCTGACCTATCGATATTCAAGCTATCACTTGCTTTTAAAATTTGTTCAAACGTTTCGTTATCAATAGGAATGCCATTTTTCAGTCTAACTCGCATATTTCTTTGCTCCACTTCTCCCGGAAGCAATACCGGCGAGTCTTTTGCGACACTTGGACTAGATTTAATGTATTGAATTAAAGAATTTAATTCTTCGTTCAAGTATGAGTTTGTGATGAGGTAAGTAGGGTCAATCAGAATACTCATCATATTGTTAATTACTCCTCCAAGTCTTTCATGCTGTGGTTGAATTGTTTTTCCACCCGACAAAATACCACCCAATATTTCACAAAATAATGACAGGCCATAACCCTTATAATCACCCATCGGTAGAACTGCTCCTTCGAGGACGTTAGATTTTTGATTAGGATAGATGTGTTGTTCAAGAACTCGAGGGTCTTTGCTAGGTTTACCCTTATGGTCTATTACCAAACCATCTGGAAGTTCTTCATCTTTATTAATGGCAACGCGGATTTTTCCAACAGCCACTTTGCTTGTTGCAAAATCCAACACGATAGGTTCTCGGCCATTCTCTCTTGGCATTGCGATACAGATTGGGTTAGTCCCAAATCTAGCCTTTGAACCGCCAAATGGAGCAACTGATGGACTTCTATCTATGACATTTACAAAATGAATAGAGATCAATCCATTTTTGGCACATTGCTCCCCATATGTACCTATTCTACCCATATGTCCAGAATTGTGTAAACCCATCAAAACCAATCCTGATTTTTTACATTTTTGAATGGCCTTTTCTATTGCTTCGTTTGCTATGGATTGTCCAAACCCTCTTCTACCATTATAAACAATAATTGTGGTTTCATCTTTCGAAAGTTTTGGCCGCATATTAGGAAAAAGAATGCCAGCATGAAAACTTTTTACATAGATGGGAATCATGCCTACGCCATGACTGTCATGTCCCATAAGGTTAGCTGTAACAAGATGTTTAGTGATGATCGAAGTCTCTCTGTTCGAGCAATGCATCGCATAACAAATTTTTGTTACAAGAGATTCTAATTTATGCGAGTTAATAATCATTTTTTCACATTTAATTTTTTCGATTTGCTAAAAAGTACTCTTAAGCTGTATTTTATTTTCAATATTCAACGATATTAATTTAATGCTTGATTCGCGTGTTGCTCTTAATAAAGTTTATTATCCCAGAAAAATCTAGCCCGGATCCGCCCTTTGCAATGAACTCCAAATATAACTTTTGCGCGTTACTGCCCATTGGAGTAAACACTTTTTTGGACTCAGCTGCTTTTTGGGCTAGGGTTAAATCTTTGAGCATGAGGTCAGCAGAAAACCCTGGCTTATATTCTTTATCTGAAGGACTTGGTGGCCCAATACCAGTAGCCGGGCAATAAGTATTCAAACTCCAACACTGCCCTGATGAAGTTGAAACAACATCAAACATTTTTTGTCGGTCAAGATTGAGTTCGTCAGCTAGTGCAAAAGCCTCACAGACGCCAATCATCGATATTCCTAAAATCATATTATTACAAATTTTAGCTGCTTGACCTGATCCATTTCTACCGCAAAGCACTACCTTTTGACCCATAGTCATAAATAGTGGTTCGACTTGTGTGAAAGTAGTTTTATTACCGCCAACCATGAATGTTAGAGTCCCTGCTTCAGCTCCTATGACGCCTCCTGAAACTGGGGCGTCAAGTGATTGGATATTATGTTCTTCAGCAAGTTTTGCTATCTCCAAGGTAGTCTCCATGTCCACAGTAGAGCAATCAATGAAAGTAGTATTTTTTGCGCTAATTGGTATCATCTCACTATAAACTTCCTTTGATATAGTCCCATTCGGAAGCATGGTTATAACGACATCCATCGCTTGACAAACTGCTTCTAGGCTCTCGGCTCTTTCCATTCCTGGAATAGTTACTGGATTTATATCAAAACCACAAACCGTGTTATTGGCCTGAATCAAATTCTTAACCATTGGCGCTCCCATCTTTCCAATCCCGACAAAACCTATTTTCATTTTATGACCTTCCTAAATTTAAAACTGCTGGCGCCAAAAGAGACTTCACGTCCGAGACGTCTACTTCACTTAAAGAGCGGTGCATCCATTGGGGGTTCTGATCTTTATCGATTACCATTGCTCTAATACCTTCAATAAAATCAGTTTTTTCCTGTGCTCTTGAGGTATATCGATATTCGATCTGAAGAGCACTTTCTAATTTATTGGCAACTTCAGGAAGTTGCAGCATCAGATAGGTATATGCAACTGAAAGTGGCGAATTTTTTTGTAAACTTTGCAAACTCTTTAAAAGTTTTGGGTGTTTTAACATTCTTTCTTCTAATTGCTTATAATCAGGCGGTGACATCACCTCGTCAATAGACTCAACAAGTTTTTTAATCGGGCTATCTGGACTTTCATGTCTGTATTTGTTGATAACAGTTTCTATATGCTCGGCGTCCGCCAAATTTTCTATCATAACAGGCCAAAATTTAGTTGGAATATAGTAATCAGCGAACTTACAAAATATTGAGTCAGCTACGTTCATTCTATAAGCGGTTGTTCCCAGAAACACACCAATATTGTTATCTAAACGAGCTAACAAGTGCGAACCGCCAACATCTGGAACCAGTCCAATACCGCACTCTGGCATTGATATTATGCTGTTTTCTCCAACAATTCTATGACTCCCATGACATGAAATACCTACTCCCCCACCCATAGTAAAGCCTTGCATGAAAGCAATGTATGGTTTTGGATATCTAGCGATTTTTAAGTTTAGGCGATACTCTTTCGACCAAAAGTTATGACCAAATTTGAAATTGCCTTTCTTAGCCTGATTAAATATATCAGTAATGTCTCCTCCAGCACAGAAGGCTTTTTCGCCTTCAGCGTCAATCACAACAGCCAAAACATTTATATTGTCTCGCCAGTTTTCAAGAGCGTTTTCAATTTCCGAAATCATATTTTCTGTCAGAGAATTTAGTGATTTTGGCCTCGAAAGAGTAATTCTACCGATAGCGCCCATTCTACTTATTCGTACATCAGGCATGTTAGCTTTTTATCAGGGATCGCGCAATTATCACACGCATAATTTCATTGGTACCTTCTAAGATCTGATGCACTCTTAAATCTCGAACAATCTTTTCGACGCCAAACGATTCGAGATAACCGTATCCTCCAAGGAGCTGCAAAGCATTGTTTGCAACTTCAAAAGCTGTATCGGTCACAAGGCGTTTGGCCATTGCGCAAAAAATAGAGGCGTCTTTTTGATCTGTATCTACCTTCCACGCTGCTTGACGCAAAAATATTCTTGCTGATTGAAGATTTGTTTCCATATCAGCAAGCCGAAACTGCAAACTTTGGAAGCTATTAAGTGTTTTACCAAAAGCTGACCTTGTTTTTGTATAATCAAGTGCTATTTCCAAGGCACGTTGGGCTCCACCTAGAGCAGCCGCAGCGATATTGAGACGGCCACCATCCAAGCCCTCCATTGCATAAATAAAACCTTTATCTTCCTCACCTAGTAAATCTTCAGCGTCGATAAAACATTCAGTCAGATTGACCTGTGCCGTCGGTTGAGCCTTCCAACCCATTTTTTGTTCCTTTTTACCAAAGGTCAGTCCAGTTTTACCATTTTCTATTAGGAAAGCTGATATTCCTTTTGGTCCGGTAGTTCCTGTCCTTGCCATAATGATATATAAATCCGAAAATCCTCCTCCGGATGTAAAGGCTTTTGTTCCATTTACTTGATAACCCTTGTTGGTTTTTATTGCGTTAGTAATTAATGCTGAAGCATCTGATCCCGACCCTGGTTCAGTTAGGCAATATGAACAAATTTTTTGTAAGTCCAGCAGCGGTGCCAAGTACTTTTCTTTTTGTCGACTTGTTCCATTTTTTGCAATCATCCACGCGCACATGTTATGAATTGATATAAAAGACGAAACAGATGGACAAGCCAATGCTAAAGCCTCAAACACAAGAGTGGCGTCAAGTCTACTCAAGCCCGATCCACCATCTTTTTCAGGAACGTACATCGCAGCAAAACCTAGCTCACCGGCTGATTTAAGTACCTCCCGAGGAATTTCTTCTTCATTTTCCCATTTAGCCGCATTTGGTGCAATGGCTTGTGCGCCAAAATCTTTTGCAGTGTCATAGATTAACATTTGTTCACTTGATAATGCAAAATCCATTTACGTCCCTGACTTATCTATATTAACCAGTTCAAAGGAAAGCCTTATTGATTATCAACTAGCAAGATTGAACTTTCATTTTTTCTTCATTCCATAGTAGGTATTGAAAAACTGGCGCCATCTTTGATACCAGTTGGCCACCGCGATGTAACAGTTTTTGTTCGTGTGTAAAAACGAAATGCGTCTGGTCCATGCTGATTAAGATCACCGAATGCTGATTTTTTCCAACCACCAAACGTATGATAAGCGAGGGGTACCGGAATAGGAACATTAATTCCAACCATCCCAATATTGATCCGGTTTGCAAAATCACGGGCGGCATCTCCATCTCTTGTAAATATTGAAGTGCCGTTTCCGTATTCATTGCTCATCGCTAAATTTAGGGCTTCTTCATAGGTGTCTGTTCTCACTGTTGATAAGACGGGTCCAAATATTTCCTGCTTATAAATTTCCATGTCTGGTTTCACGTTATCAAAAAGGCATGCGCCAACAAAAAAACCATTCTCATATCCTTGCATTTTAAAATTACGTCCATCAACTTCTAATTTTGCTCCCTCAGCCACGCCTTGGTCAACAAGACCAAGAATTCTCTCTTGGGCCGCCTTTGTCACAACAGGTCCTAGATCGACGTCCTCACCACTAGTAAATGGACCGATTTTCAATGCCTCTACTTTTGGAATTAACTTTTCAATTAATCTATCGGCAGTTTCCGCTCCAACTGGAACCGCTACTGAAATTGCCATGCACCTTTCGCCAGCAGCGCCATAACCGGCTCCCACTAACGCATCAGCAGCTTGATCTAGATCCGCATCGGGCATTATAATCATATGATTTTTTGCTCCACCAAAACATTGGACGCGTTTCCCGTTTGAACATCCACGACTATAAATGTATTCGGCAATTGGGGTTGAACCAACAAAGCCCAAAGCGCCAATAGTAGGGTTATCCAGAATAGCGTCGACAGATTCTTTATCTCCATTGATAACTTGCAAAATTCCCTCAGGCAAACCGGCTTCAATCATTAGTTCTGCTAACATCATTGGTACAGATGGGTCTCGTTCGGAAGGTTTTAAAATAAAAGCATTTCCCGCCACAATAGCAGGGCAGAATTTCCACATAGGGATCATTGCAGGAAAATTGAATGGAGTAATGCCTGCAGCAATTCCAATTGGTTGCCTCATTGAGTACATATCAATTCCAGGACCAGCGCTGTCAGTATAATCGCCTTTTAAAAGGTGAGGGGCACCGAAACAAAATTCTGCAACCTCAAGACCTCTAATTACATCTCCTTTGGCGTCTGGAATCGTTTTCCCATGTTCTGATGAGAGCACTTCGGCCAATTTATCCATATTATTGTGTAATAATTCCACAAATTTCATTAAAACGCGCGCTCTACGTTGTGGGTTGGTGCTAGCCCATTTTGGTTGCGCTTTTGCAGCTAACGAGACGGCATGATCTAACTCTGCTTTTGAAGCTAGGGCCACGGTCGCTTGCACCTCACCCGTAGCCGGGTTGAAAATTTCGGTCGTTCTACCTGAAGATCCTTTTACTTCTTTGCCGTTAATAAAATGCCCTATTTCTTTCATTTAAGTCTCCTAGAATATTAAATTTTTATACTTGGTTAAATTTTGAATACTCTAAATTTTTATTTTTGGCTACAACTACTTTACTAATAATTAATCGGGTTGATCTTACATCAATATAAAAAAATTGTAGGAAAACTCAAAGTTTTTTATTATGATAGAACTGATTAATAAAAATTAACATTGGTCTTGATTTTAATTTGATTAAGACCAAAGATTTGGCTGTCATGAAAAAAAAAGTTTTTAGATCTACTGTTAATATTGACGCAAAACTTCCAAAGACTTTAAGTCCAGATGATGCTTTGAAATTCAAACTAGCTGTGGCCACACGGTCAATTGCTAAAAAGGAAAAAAGTAGTTTGTTCGCAAACTTTATTAAAAAGCAGATCAAAAGTGATTTGAAATAATTTTTATTACTTTTTTACTAATTTTAGGTCAAACGGATCTTTTTTGATAATTTATCAGCTATTTCTAAAAACGCTTTAGACTGAGAACCATTGAAATCAGAAACAACGATTGGTTTCCCCAAATCTGAACCTTCTCTTATCTTTATATCCAAGGGAATTCCACCAAGAAAATCAATTTGTTTTTGTATCGCTTCCAATTGAACTCCACGATAGCCAAATAAGGGTTCTTCGTATCCACAATTTGTACAAATGTGTGTATTCATATTCTCGACCATTCCAATTACTGGAACATTAAGTTTGAAAAACATTTGCATCGCTTTTTTTGCATCGATCAGCGCCACATCTTGTGGCGTGGAGACAATCACTGCTCCATCAAGATCGCATTTTTGCGCCAATGTAAGTTGGACATCTCCGGTTCCTGGTGGTAAATCAATTAGTAATATGTCTAAATCTCCCCACTCTACTTGACCCATGAACTGTTGGAGTGCCCCCATCAGCATTGGACCCCTCCAGACTACAGCTTCGTTCGTATCAACTAAAAAACCCATTGACATAATTGTTATGCCATAACTTTGCAGAGGCAGGATACTTTTACCATCTAATCCGCCAATTTGCGGTTTGCCAGAAATTCCCATAATTTTAGGTTGCGAAGGTCCATAAATGTCTGCGTCTAATAAACCGACCTTTAAACCCTGCTTTGATAGGGCTACCGCTATATTTGCAGTAAGTGTTGATTTGCCTACGCCACCTTTTCCAGAACCAATGGCAATAATTTGATTAACTCCTGAGGGCTTTATTTTTTTTGTTTGCGCGACAGGATGCCTTCCTATTTTAAGGTTTGGCACTTCGGTTTCCTTCTGCGACACCGGATTTTTATTATGTGCAGTCAGAAATACTCTAACTTTAACGTCATCCTTTAATTGTTTTATCCGGGTTTCAGCCGCCGCTTTAATTTCATGGTATTCTTTTTCTTGGGCTGGATCAATTTCAAGTAAAAGCCGAACTTCATCTGACTTTATGTCAAGGCTTTTTATCAACTTTGCATTAACAAGATCTGTACCCGTTAATGGATCTATTATTTTAGCGAGTGCATCAAGAATGGTGTCTCGAGAAAGCATCAACATCCGTCCTTACATTTTTAGGGATTTTTTTTTGAATTGCATTCGGCAATATGTTTTTATTGCCGAATGTATCGATGTTTGGTTTTTAATTAGAACCAAGGTATAAGAGGAACGTCAAAACTGGCGCAACCGCAAAGAATTACCGTCAGACCTAAAAGTAGAATTGTTCTCATTAGAATTTTCCCTTTATGATATTAAGTAAAGTTCAACTTTTAAAAATTTGTCGGACAATAAAACTAATCCTTGAGCAAGGCCATTATTGTTTGATTTATTTTTTTAGAACTAGGTTTTATCATCGCCCCATATGTATTGACTATTTCACCATCTTTATCAATTAAAACTTTGTTAAAATTCCACCTTGGTATAAAATTGTATTCTTTTGACAACCACTTGTAAAATGGATGGGCTTCTTTACCAACAACTTTAGTTACTTCTGACATTGGAAAATTTATTCCAAAGTTGACTTCGCAAAAATTTTTGACGGACATGGAGTCTTTATATTCTTGCCTAAAATCAGCTGAAGGAACTCCTAAAACTACCAGACCGTCAACTTTATAGTTATCATATAATTTTTGTAAACCTTTGTATTGACCTGTAAACCCGCATTTTGAAGCTGTATTAGTTATTAAAACTACTTTTCCTTTAAACTCCTCCAGGTATATTTCGCCTCCATCAATGGAATTAAAAGAAAAATTGGGAAGAGCGTAATCTTCGCTGATCGCTTGAGATGTGGTAACCATCAAGAATATTACTCCCATTAGTTTTATCATTTCGGACGGCCCTTTATCATTGAGTAATACTATGTGTATCAGTTTTGAAAACTGTCAATGTTCTTCCAGGAACGAATAACAATTTAATTATGAAATTCATTTCAAATTTTTACTTTAACAGGGTTAATCCAAAATTATTAAATTTAAAATTGGATCAAAAATATGAAAATGGCATGGGAAGTGCAAATCGTCCTTGCAAAAGAGCAGGAGGGATTACTAATTATGCAACATGATTATTCAAAATTCACACAGCGACTATTTTCCACTTTTTTTGGACTGTTCGCCTTGGTTGGGCCAGTAATTGGAGTGACATACAGCGATAGCTTCGGAGTAAGAGCCCAAATCGCAATAAGTGAAAGGTCAAAAACTGTTTCAACAGGCAACTATAATGAAAATCACGTAAAATTCTTCTGTTCGGGGTGGGCGGGTGACTGCGCTGAGAAAAGATTGATGACTAAGGTAGAAAAATTAATAAATTAACCTGCAGTTGATTGAGTTTTAACGTATAAGAATTAATTTAATAACTATCAGTCGCCGGTGAGGCAGGTATTCTGCGTAAAGTTTGACACATGCAGTGAATCCCACCACCTCCTTGAGTTATCATCTCCATGCTTGGATTATAAATAGTAAAACCTTCAGACCCGAGCGCTTGGATTAATGTTGTTGCATTTGCAGGCAATAAAACCCTATCGTTTCCGAGTGAAACTACATTGCACCCGAGGTTGAGAGTTTCTGAGTACGGCACTGAAATTAATTTAATTTTTTTAGACTTAAGCCAATCGATCACGGCTGGGTCTGTGGTCTCAACGCAAACGGCGGCTAGTTTTTCTGCTAACATAACTACCATGAGGTCAATATGTACAAAAAAGGGGTCTATATCTATAATAAAAATTTCCCATCCTTCTGCTTCAAACCATTCCTTTAATTGTAAAGCGGCTATTTCCTCAGATCTTCCTTCCCGACCTGACCAACCAATTAGTGCGCAACCAGGTTCGATAACGTTAAAATCTCCGCCTTCGAAAGTACCTGCGGTAACAAAATCGTAAATCGGAATATTTAGTCTTGCGTAGGTTTCTATTGCTCGAAAATTTTCACCTTTTCTCCATGGCTGCGCCATATTTGTGATTACAGCACCAAAAGGCGTCATAAACGAACTATCCCGAGCAAAAATTTGATAAGGTAAGTTCATATCTTTCTCAAGTAAGTGAACGGTCACACCTGCGCTAGTATAAGCAGATATCATTTCTTGATATTGCCTTTTTGCCGTGTCAAACTCGAAAGATAATCCGCGTCTAAATGATTTCTTTGATAGCGAACTTGTCTTTAGCCATCGGTAGTTATCAATCGGTCCCAGCAATACATCAGTCAATGTATCATATTCACAATTTGATCCCCAATATTTTAGCAAAGGAGTACTTCCACTTGAACTTCTTACTCTCAGTGAAAAATTATCTTCTCTGTTGTAGGTGGTATCGTGATTAATATTCATAGGTATAACTTTGTTTTGGAATTTTAGTAAGATAGCATCGCAATGAATTATGATAGAGTCAAATCGCTTCGTTGAAAAGTTTAAAATATGTAAATCAAGTATTTTGAAAAATTATCAGATCAAGCATAGGGTACCGAAATTGTCAGACATACTTTATTCGAACTTTTACTTACTTTTAGGTACTTTTCTGTTACGATAACCGTCGTATGATTGATATTTTTAAGATTATATGTTGTTGGTAGAAGGATAGTTGATGAATACGAAGTCAAGGGTTGCAGGTGTTTTTATTGGTTTAGCGGTAGGGGATGCTTTAGGCGTCTCAGTCGAAAAAAAAGAGGTGGGTGACTTTGATTTTGTTTCTGAGATGGAGGGAGGCGGTTTACATAATCTTCCATCTGGTGCATGGACAGGTGAAACGGCAGCAGCATTATGTTTAGCACAAAGTTTATTGGTTACCCATGATCTTGATGTTTATGATTTAGCCGAAAGGTTTAAGCGTTGGGTCAAGAATGGTGAAAATTCTAGTACTGGGGTTTGCGTGGGAGTTGGAGAGAAACTATTAAGTTTTGTTGGCAATTATGAAAGAACTGGTGGCATTGATTCAAATTCGCTCAACCAAAAGGTTCGAGGTAACTCTGTTCTGGCAAGGGTGGGGCCTGTTGCTTGCATCCACTGGGACGATCTGGATATGGCATCTAAAATAGCTCAGCAACAGAGCTACCTAACGCACTCGTCTGAAATTGTTGCAGCAGCTAGTCAATATTTGGTATTGGTTTTGAGTCATCTGATAGCGGGGCGGGATTGGGACTATATTTGTAATATGCCTGTAAGGGAAGAATGGCCATCGGCTATTCAATCGATTGCAAAGGGTGAATGGAGGCACAAAACAATTAATAATTTGAAATCAACAAAAAATGTTGTTGATATTTTAGAAGCTTCAATTTGGTCTACAGGTAATTCATCCAATTTAGAGGATGCCTTGACTAAAGCGATTAACTTGGGTGGAAATTCTACAACCGTGGGAGCGGTTACGGGACAAATTGCTGGAGCTGTGTATGGGTTAGAAGCGATACCAATTCGATGGTTTGATCAGTTGTCTAAAATAGAAAAACTTACAGACGTTGCGATGCAAATGGTTGAGCTGAGCCGATCTGAATGATAGTACTAATACCGCTTTGCTGATATAATAAAATGCAGCATTTTTATTGGAGTTGGTAAATAATGGTTCAAACGTATTCAATTAGGACTGGAACTTTTGTTGGTGACTTAACAGTTAATGAGTTAATTCAAGGCACCTCAGGTAATGATAACTTATCTGCATCTTCTCAGATCACTAAGAGTGTCAGAGTCGTCAATGTTAATGGAAAAAATATTTATCAAATTGGCTCATTGCATCAACCATTTATGAGTTTAGATTATGACCGAACTTACATTTTTGACCAGTCTGATGAGTCTAATAAAAATCATCCTTTGAAATTTTCAACTAGTTTTGATGGGACTCATGGTGGTGGACACGAATTTACCGTCGGAGTTGTTTCCGTTGGTGTGCCTGGTGAAGAAGGCGCATATACCAAGATTATAACGGATGCGAATACTCCAGAAAGTTTGAGTTATTTTTGTTCTAATCATTCTGGCATGGGCAATGATATTGTTATTGGGGAGATGCTCGCCTCCGACGTGTATAACGGTAGTTCTGGTGTTGATTCTGGTTCGTTGATCAAAGGCGCGGATGGTGACGATATAATAGTTGGTGGTCCAGGCTCTGATGTAATCATAGGAGGCCGAGGAAACGATACGATGTCAGGCGGCCCTGATCTCCCAAGCTGGGATCCAACCTCAAATACTTATATTATTGAGCCAGGTGATGGGCATGATGTGATTGTTGATTTTATAGATGGGTTTGATGTTATTGTTTTCGAAAATTTCTCACCGGAAGAACTTCAGTCTATTGAAGAATCTTCGACCTCAATGGGTGAAAGAAAAATACTTTTTAAAGATGGCTCTTCATTAACTGTTTTAAACACATTTGGAATCGAAACCAAGCACCTAATTGAAGGTGAACAGATGCTAACTTGGAGAACAAATACTGGGTTGCAGGAACCTGGAACTATTAGGTTCTGGATTGATCCTGGTGGAACAAGTCATTATGCTACAGATCTTCAAGATTGGCATGTATCTGAGGTGCCGACCCAAGATCAATATAATTGGTTTAGAGAATTAACTACACGTTTGCAAGATGATGTAGCGGTTAAATTGATTGAGGTTGAAACGCAGGAGCAGGCGGATATTCCTTTTATTGTGACGTCCGTTGAATCAAACAACTCGTCGGTTAGTTCTGCTGGCCAATGGGAAATTGGCGATTATAAAAAGGTCGACGCGAAGTTAAATGTAAGTAACAGCGCTGGTGAGGATTGGAATCAAATATTTACCCACGAGTTGGGACATCTCTTGGGTTTAGAACACCCCTTTGATCAGAAGGATGGTGATACGGACATTCCAATACTTAATGGTTTCAGGGCTACTGCAAATGAGGTTCCGAATACTGTATCTAACATTGGAATTGATACAGATATAAAAACAGTACGGACAGTTATGGCTTATGATGGGTGGCCTGATCCGCTGAATGATCCTTATTTTCGTCCAATTGATATAAAAGCTTTACAGGAGATTTGGGGAAACCCAAATGCGCCGTTTAATGTAACTGGCGCGCGTGTTGACTTTGGTTTAAATGGTCCAGCGGTTTATGTGCAGAATGATGGGTCATTCTACATCTTAGCTTCAAGTGATGCAGTCGCATTCATTCCGCTTATCGATACGAAGGGTAA
>MDTB01144603.1_pt1 | contig 25783 bp, 21 predicted proteins | sample 811161 | NCBI WGS metagenome assembly MDTB01 (sample SAMN05326650, study PRJNA326480) | marine metagenome | isolation source: seawater | place: Mediterranean Sea | collected 2009
AGATATATCCTCTTCTCTAACTGATGGAGCAAAAGGACGAAAACTTTCTCTATATTTTATTTTAAGATTAATTACTTTTTGAGTATCAGGCGACCTAGCATCACCAATAATTGTTCTACTACCCAAGGCTCTTGGACCAAACTCCATTCTTCCTTGAAACCATCCTATTACTTTTTTTTGAGAAATTAAGTCTGCAATTTTTTCCGGAAGTTCATTATCCTTTAATTTTAAATAAGTAAACCCATTTTCATCCAAATACGCTTTTATAATATCATTGCTATACCGTGGTCCTAAATAGGCACCATTCATGGAATCAGTTTTTCCATCAGTTTTCCTTTCCTTACCAAAATATTGGTGCCATCCAATCATTGCAGCTCCAATCGCTCCTCCGGCATCACCTGCAGCAGGTTGAATATATATATCATCAAAAATACCAGAACGAAGTAACTTGCCATTAGAAACACAATTCAATGCGACTCCACCAGCAAGACATAGGTACTTTTTGCTAGTGACCTTTCTTACATGTTTTGCAATCTTCAATACAATTTCTTCTGTTACCTCTTGCACAGATCTAGCTATATCCATTTCTTTTTGAGTTAATTCTGATTCCGGTTTTCTAGGAGGGCCACCAAATAATGTATCAAATTTCTTATTAGTCATAGTAAGTCCAACAGCATAATTAAAATAATCCATATTCATTTTAAAAGAACCATCTTCTTTGACATTTATTAAATGATCATATATTATTTTTTTATATTTTGGTTCCCCATATGGAGCAAGACCCATAACTTTATATTCCCCTGAATTAACACGGAAACCAGTATAATACGTTATTGCTGAGTATAACAAACCCAAAGAATTTGGAAATTTAATATCTGCAAGTATTTCCATATTATTACCACTTCCCACGCCAAAACTTGTTGTAGACCATTCCCCTACACCATCCATAGTTAAAAAGGCTGCCTCATGAAATGGGGAAACAAAAAATGTGGAGGCAGCATGCGAAGCATGATGTTCTGGAAAAAGAATCTTCCCTGAATAATTTAACTGTTCCATGATTAACTCTTTAGTCCAAAGTTTTTTCCTAATCCACATTGGTACCGCTTTTAAAAAAGAATTAATTCCTTTAGGAGCAAAAGAAAGATAGGTCTCTAAAATTCGTTCAAATTTTAAAAAGGGTTTATCATAGAAAGTTACAAGGTCTAATCCATTGGAATCAATTCCTGATTCCCTCAAACAATAGTTAATAGCATTTATTGGAAAATTCTGATCATGCTTTTTTCTAGTGAATCTCTCTTCTTGTGCTGCTGCTAAAATTTTTCCATCTTTAATTATGCAAGCAGCACTATCATGATAATATGCAGATATACCAAGGATATACAAAACAAAGTTTTATATTTAAAATAGATAGTTTAGCATTATGTTGAAATCTACCATTTTTGATAATAATGATATGCGTTTTTTTAAAAAAATTTATGAAATATTTTTTTTCGTAAGTCATTATACTTAGATTTTAAAATAAATTAAAGTATAATAATTATTGTAATTAGTAGGAAATCGAGTTTTAAAATCAATTTTATATACAATAAAACAAGAAATAATAATTTTGACTTAACTCTTGTATCCTCACTATTAATACAATAATTTTTGTATTCATATTAATATATCATGTCACAATAAACTGAGGTGTTACGATGACAAAAAATATTTTAAGCAAACTTTTAGCAGCAATGCTATTAACCACATCAATTGTTTTATCTCAAGATGAGCAAGATGTAGATGCCATAGAAAAAGCTCGGCAAGCTAAAGAAGCAGCTGAAAAAGCTGCCGCTGAAGCAAGTGCAGCTACTGAAGCCGCTATTGAGGCAGCTGCTCAAAAAGCTGCAAAAGAAGCTCGACAAGATGCTAAAAGAGCAAAAGAAGAAGAAGAAGCTAGAAAATTAGCAGAAGCCCAAGCAGCAGAAGAAGCTGAACTTGATGCAGCAGCTAGTGCCGCTGCTGAAGAAGCTAAAAGAAAAATGGCTGAAGAACTCGGCTTAGAATATGAAGCTCCAAATCAAGATGATGATTCTGAATCTGTTGTATCTGATTCAACTGCTATAGACGAATTTGTAGCAAAAGAGAAAAGCGGCTTTAGCATAGGTGGAGCTGCTAGTGTTGGGTTTTTATCGGGTGCATCTTTTACCTCTGTGCCTTTAGGAGCTACTATCGTTATAGAAACTCCTTTCGGTTTTAAAGTGGGTCCTTTTGATTACAATGTTTCAGTTGCGTTCGGTGGATACCAAGGCAAGTATGATAGTAAAGAAGATAGTGAATTTGTCCTTGCCGATGGAGGTGCTCATATTTTAGATGAATTTAATCCAATGCTTGCAGCTATTGGTGGAAATCTTACAGTTGCTAATCTTGTTTTTGCTGAAGGGCATGTTGGACTTGTAGGAGCAGGACCAGGCTTTAGAGGATTTGCAGGTGTTTCTTTAGAGAGATTAATGAATAAAGGTCTCAATCTACCCTTTAATGTTTTAGTAGGTAGTGAGGGTTTCATTAGTTCTGATATGGGATCTGGAAATCCATCTGGATGGGCTAGTGTAGGGCTTAGATTAGATATTAGTCTATAATTTATTTTTCACTTCTAGAACTTTGAAAAAAAGCGACAACCGTCGCTTTTTTTTTTATCTTGAAAAAAAAATATTCCATAATTATACCCGTCTTTAATGAAATAAAGCATATAAAGAGTCTTCTACTGGGTCTAAAACCATACCATGATAAAGATAATGAGATTATAATTATAGATGATGGAAGCAATGATGGTTCTCTTGAATTACTTAGAAAAAGCAACTTTATAAAATTACTTAGCTTTAATAAAAATCAGGGTAAAGGAATAGCAGTCAAAAAAGGATTACGTACAGCAATAAATGAAAAGATAATAATATTTGATTCAGATTTAGAGCTTAACCCAAATCAACTAGAGTTACTAATGATCTTAAATAAAAATCAAGATACCAGATGTGTATTTGCGAATCGTTACATTGATAAAAAACAATATAAATCTTTTTGGGATTATGGAAATTATCTCATAGCCAAGATCTTTAATATTTTATATAAATCCAATGTTAAAGATCCTCTTTGCTGCGCCAAATCATTTTTTTTAAACGATATAGATATTAAAAAACTATCTTCATCTAAATTTGATATAGACGTAGAACTTACTTCAAAACTAGTAAAATGTAATGATAGCTATATAAACGTAGATATTAATTATAGTCGTCGCAATAAAAAACAAGGTAAGAAGTTAAGATTAATTGACTCTATATTAATTTTAAAACGTATCTGGACGGGCTAGCCTAGAGCTTAGATTAAATTATAGTCTATAGATTATTTTAAAAATAAATACTTAATCCTAATGAAGTTTGAGATTCTTTATTTGCAATAGTATTGAAGACTATATGAGATCTATAATTAATTTTTATATTATCTTTTACTCTCAAAAATAATATCAATGTTATATATTTAGATTTTTTTACAATGCCACTGGGAAATGAACCTTGCAAATAATCTTTATAAGTATCATATGGCCTATTTATAATACTTTCCTCACCAATTTTATAAACTCCAAATGAAAAAGAACCAAGAATATTTTTTTGATTAAAAAAATTAATCCCAAAATTCATCTCTTCACCATCACTTCCATTTTCCCATCCAAGTGGTTTTGAATGTAAAACAAAATTATTTGTTCCATTAAAATGTCTAAAGGTAGGAGTCCCTATTTTAATTGATGATAAAGAAAATGTAATAAACTTTTTTAAAAAGATTTGAGGAGAATATGATATTCTAAATGAATAAGCGTATCCATGTTCTTTTCCAAATTCAATTGAACGATCAAAAACAAATTCATCAAAAAGAAAATTTGCTGATACCCTAATTTCGTTTCTAATTAAATAATCCAAATGAGCTTGCCACACAGCATTTGCATTCTCATTTCCTAAAACACTCAATCTATTATTTAATTCAACTTCTAGGTGCGAAGCGATAGGGTTAACATAACCAATATCCACCCCTCTATTATATCCAGAATAAATTATTGTTTCTGACAAACCTATGAGAGTAGAGCCTTTATTAGTCCACTCAATGCCTCTTGCAGTGATATATCTGTTTATACCTATTTGAGTTGATTCTAAAAACCCATGTATATAATTAACTCTTATTTTTCCGTAATCTGAGGCTAATTTAAAATAATTGTAAGAGTTACTTTTATTACTTACTGCAAGCTGAATTTCGTTACCCGACCCCCAATTCTCTCTCCCCTTACCAATATGTAATTGTACCCAATTATTTTGATATCCAAAACCAGAAATATCAATTTGAGATTTTAAACCATTTTCTGATAGTCTGGGATAAAAATAGAGGTATAAAGAATTCTTAAAATTAAAATGAATAAAATTATGAAAGCTTAGGCCCTTTTGATTATTTTCATATTTAATTCCTCCTAAATTCAAAATTTTTAAACTATCATTTCTTTTATCCCCAATACTTAAATGTCTATCTAACTCTAATGAATTAAAACATGTTATTGAATCCCAATTTTTTCCATAGTCCCTTAAAATATTTTGAACTCTGTAATTATATCCATTATTCAAAATATTTTCAGAAAATATAATAGATATGCTTGACAAAATTTTTAACGTAAAAGAAAAACTCTTCATAAAAAAATAAAATTTGGAATGCCCTATTAGGACAGTAAAATGTTATGCTTCTACTTTAATACCTTGATAGGGCTTTATCAAGTCTTGCTTATATTTTTCATCGAATTGAGATGGCTTGTAAGATGGTAGAAACTGTTTTAGCATATCTCTAATATTAGATTTATCAAGATTATCACAATTAGTAAGTAAGGTAAGAATACTTTGTTTAAAAATATCCCATGGCATAATTTTTAAATTAGTTTTTTCTCTTAAAACCATAATCTTATCATGCTCAGTAGATATTTTTTTCTCTTCTCTTAGCTGTAGCTCTTCGTATAATTTTTCACCAGGTCTCAAACCAGTAAAAACAATAGGAATATCAATATCAGGCTCATAACCTGATAAGCGTATTAAATCTTTTGCCATTTGAGTAATTTTTATAGGCTTACCCATTTCTAATAAAAATATTTCTCCTCCAGAACCCAGTGACCCACTTTGAAGTATTAATTGGCAAGCTTCTTGGATAGACATAAAATATCTAGTCATTTCTGGATGAGTGATTGTTAATGGTCCGCCTTTATTAATTTGTTTTTGAAATGTAGGAATTGCACTGCCAGAACTTCCCAAAACATTACCAAAGCGGACAGACATAAAACTAGTATTTGATACTGTATTGAAAGATTGAATCATTTTTTCAGCGATACGTTTAGTCGCTCCCATTACATTAACTGGATTAACAGCTTTATCAGTAGATACTAAAACAAATTTGTCAACTTTATAACGATTACTGAGTTCAATTAGGTTTAAAGTTCCTCCAATATTAGTTCTAACAGCCATCCAAGGATATAATTCCTGTAATGGGACATGCTTATATGCAGCTGCGTGAATAACTATTTGCGGATGGTTTTCACTAAAAACATTTTCCATTTCTTTTTTAAGATTTACATTTGCTAGTGTAGTTTTAATAATAGTTTTGGCATTATTATTAATGTATTGCTGTTCTAAATTATAAATTTTTTCTTCAACTACATCAAGACAAATCATTTCTGATGGTTGGAATCCTATACATTGTTTAACTAATTCTGATCCAATTGAACCACCTGCACCAGTAATTAATACCCGCTTTCCTTTAAGCATTTGCTCTATACGATTCATATCTAATTTTACTTCGTCACGGCCAAGAAGATCAGCATATGAAACATCTCGAATTACATCTAATGAAATTTCCTTATCAATCATTTCACTCAAACTTGGAACAGTTTTGTATGGCTTACCAGTTTTTTTACAAACTTCAACTATTTTTCTCATTTGATCGCCACTAGCGGATGGCGCGGTAATAACAATTTCATCATATTTGATTTTTAGTCTTGGAAGATCATTAAGGCTACCAAAGATTTTTTTACCATGAAGCAAGCCATTCTTTTTTTCTAAACTATCATCAATGAATCCTGCAATGTCATATTTATTATGTGCTGCAGTTAATATTTCTCTTGCAAGTTTGTCACCAGTTTTTCCAGCACCAACAAGTAACAAAACTTTGCGTTTATTATTTTTTTGAAAAAGAGAGTCTTTATGAAAATGACTATAGTATACTCTTACACTTAATCTAATACCTAATGTAAAGAGTGTATTAAATATCAAGTACAATATTAATACTGATCTAGGATACGCTTCATTTGTAACACCACCTAAAAAGATACATAAAATAGCAGCACCCGATGATAATGCAACTGCGGTAATAATTGCATAGAGATCAAATAAACTAGTGTAGCGCCAAATCCTATCATACATTCTCATAAAATGGAATACAATTATCTGAACCATTACAAACCAAGGTAACCAGCTTATAAATATATTCATAAAAAAGTCTGAAATAGCAAACTCAAACCGTAGTAAGAAAGATATATATAATGAGAAAGCGGATAAAAAAGTATCGGCAAAAACTAGTTTTATGTTTCTATTCAACATGATAGGGGCAAAAATATAATATAATTTTAATTGTATTAGTATTTAATATTTTCTGAATTAATAACTTTATATATTGTTAAAAAAATGATTTTTAAATCAAGTAGAAAGGATTTTTTTATTAAATAATAATAGTCCATTCTAACCTTTTCAAATATATCTAGATTATCTCTACCGTTTACCTGTGCCCATCCAGTTATACCAGGTAAAATACTATGTATTTTTTTTTTTCGTCCTCAAGATAATTAAATCTTCTTGATTATGCAGCGCAGGTCTAGGTCCAATAAAATTTAAAGTCCCGTTGATTACATTTATAATTTGAGGTAATTCATCAAGGCTATATTTTCTTAAAAAAAAACCGCAACTTATAAGATAATCATTAGGATTTTTCAATTGATCTGTAGCAACATCTGGGGTACTATTTTTCATTGTTCTAAATTTATATATATGAAATTCATTGTTATTAATTCCAATTCTTTTCTGTCGAAAAAATATTGGGAAACCATCACTAAATAGCACTATCATAGCGATGATTATAAATAATGGCGATAAAACAATTAAAAAAAATAGACCTAATAACTTATTCAAGAATATTCACAATCATTCAAATTATATGGTAGTTTAGTATATTGTTGGAACTTTTTTGATGGGTATAAATTGGATGATATGAGTTTTGCCATATTTTCTTTAAGAAAGATATTATTTATTATAAACCCAAAGAAATAAAATATTTTAACAATTATTTCTGGAACAGGAACCAAAAATTTATTGTTTGACCAAGAGTGTAAATCCGTATAAGAGTAAGTTGTTGTATCTGAAATATTATAAATATCACTAGGTACTTTATTATCAAGGATTCCTTTGACTGCAAAAACAATATTTTCCATATTACACATTGAAATTTTTGTTAAACCTTTGCCAACTATATAGTTAATACTGCAGAATCTAACACGACGATTAATATTTAGAAAAAAATTATTTGAATATACAGGTGCTAATCGAAGGATATAGGATCTATCTCCAAAATGTTTACATAAGTAATTTTCCGCTTCTAATTTTGAAATTGCGTAAGGACTGTATGGAGATGTAGTATCATTTTCCTTAAAACTATAATCATTTAAACTTTGTCCATAAACAGATATAGTACTTGAAAAAATGATTTTTTTTGGAGTTTTTTTAAATTTAGTAAAAGCAGATAATAGATTCACTAATGTTTGTTTATTGAAGAGCCTAAATTCATTTATATCACTTTTTTCCCCTTTTTTGTGAGCTAACCCAACTAAAAAAATTAGGACATCACATCCTTCATAATTATTCACAAAAGAAAATACATCTTCTTCAATAAGTAAATTAACAGAGAACTTATCCTTAGTATTATTATTTAAACTTCTGCCTAATGCCTTTACTGAATAGTTTTGATTTAATTGATTAAGTAGATACGAACCTATCTTCCCGCTTGCACCAGCAATAAGAATTTTATCCATTTGATTTGTTCTTCAAATTTTTTGATCTTTTTTTAAAATACTTTCTAATAATGAATTCATTATTTTAGTTCTTGAAAAATTCTTTCTATATTTTTTATTATCAATGTAAGGTAATCCATTAGATAACATGTTATGTAAATATTCAATGACAGGATCAATATTATTAGGGTTAAAAAAAAATGTTTGAGGCAAATGACTTTTCATAAAGTCTCTAGCCACTCCTTTAACTCCTGCAATAATAGGCTTATTATATGAGCCATAATCAAAAATTTTTGATGGCAATACTCTTTCAAAAGCTGGTATATTATTAAGCTGTAAAAGAAATATGTCTGTTTTATCATAATATTTTATTAATATTTCTCTTTTAATTGGATCAATAAGTTCTATATTCTTAATATTGTTTTCTTTAATGGCTTTTTTCATTAGATGAATTGAACTTCCATCACCGATTAATTGAATATTAACGCGTTCTTTAAAATGTAATGCGATTGGAATAACAGTTAATTCTAATCCTTGTCCAAATCCTATATTTCCAGCATAAAGTATTTTAAGCTTTTCTATCCTACCCTTATTGCATTTAATGTTTTTTGGAATATTTTTTAAAAAAATATCATCGATACCATTTGTATATGAATGAATTTCTTTTACGCTTTTAGTGATATGAGGATACATTTTAAATCCTGGAGAAACAAAATTTACCCATTTAGCATATTGAACTATCTTCCTCTCATATTTAGCGATAAGTTTTATTAAAAATTGCCCCATTAAGTTTTGCAGACTAGGAAGAGATTGAAGATTATCTGAAAAAATATCTCTTATATCTAAAAAAAGAGGTTTTTTAGTAATTTTACTTAATAAAAAACCTAAAAATCCCGTCCCAAATCTTGATGATGTCGCAAAGATAGAGTCAAAATATTTTCGATTTAAATATGCATATTTAATTACACCAATCATAAAATAAATATAGGCTATAATTTGTCTAAAGAATTTATTCTTGTGCTCAGGCGTATAAAACCTTAGTATGTGATAGTTTTTACCATACTCTATTTTAGAAACCCCATCCATATGACCATATCTTTGAGGAAAAGTTGTAAGTAAAAGTGTGTATTTTAACTTTCTATTTTTGTTGATTGCATCTAATAAAGCTTGAACTCTAAATGAACCTGCACAAAAATCCGGAGTGAAATAATAAGATAATATTAGAAGTCTAATAATAAATTACCTTGAATATCACTTTTTGTATTAAAGCTTTATATTTACTTATAGGGCTGTCCAAATAGCCACTCCATTTATGTGCAACGTGTTTAAAATATTTTTCATTTGTTAATTTATACATAATTATCAATTGCACTATATGTAGCTTGTGATAAAAAAAACTAGAAATCATTTTTAATCTAGTACCAGAATGCTCATATAAAGACCAAAAACCATTATCATAAGTATTCAACTCATTTATAAGTGTTTTTGTACATTCGTTAAATAATATCTTTATACTTCTATCTCCAAATTGTAATGAGTAATCATACAACCCCCACATGGCCCAAATGAACCCATTCAAAATATGGGTAGGTGGTGTAACAATATATTCTTCTATCCATTTATTTCCTTTTTCATCAATATAATTAACGCCCCCACTTAAAGTAGATATATTAAATACTTTGACTGCATCTCTGGCTGCATCACTATACTTTTCCTCCTTCGTCTCTTTGAACGCTCTTACTAAGACAGAAATTCCTTGTCCTTGCGCTAAACCAGAATACCAGGGTGCTTTTAGTAAATCTCTATATTCAAAGTTAAAATGATGCATCCATACCTTGAAACCATATTCATTTTCTTCCAAATTTTTAGCTAACCAATCAGCTGATTTAATAAAATTTAAATAATTAATTTGGGACTTGTCACTGCACCATATGTTATAGTTACCTAAACCCCATTGAGCTATTGCAATGGGATTATATTGCAGACCGATTTCTCCTTGATAATCAAGTAAAGGGATACCCTCAGAATCAATATGACCAACATATTTAGCTTTCTTAATAAAAGACATATAATATGGTCCAAGGTATTCCGATGAGAATGCAGAATTAATTTCTGGGTTCCCATGCCAAAAACTTAATTGACTTGTTTTTCCAAGAACATAGGCCTTAATTATCCTATTCCAATAGTGGAACTTTTTCAAAGTATTTATAACTGAAGTAAATGATTAATAATTCTTTTAGAAGATTTTCCATCCCACAATGGCGGGTTTATACCTTGCTTCCATTGGTTCAAAAAAAGTTTTTTTAATGCAAAAGAAATTGCCTCAGGATTTGTCCCTATTAATTCATTTGTACCAAGATCTATTGTTTCAGGCCTTTCAGTATTGTCTCTTAACGTTATACATGGAACATTCATATACGTTGTTTCCTCAGTAATTCCACCAGAGTCTGTAATGACGCCTTTTGATTTTTCTATCAAAAAATTAAACTCTAAATAACTTAATGGTTGAACACAATGTAAATTAGAAAAAGATAAATTCATGGATTGTAAATTTTTTAAAGTTCTCGGGTGTATTGGAAAAATAATTGGTATGTTATTTGAATGCTCAACAATTTTAATAATGTAATTTTTTAAAGATTTCTCGCTTTCAACATTGCTAGGCCTATGTAATGTCAAAACCAAATAATTTTTAGGCTTTAGCAGAAGCTTATCCCAAATTAAAGGTTTAATTAAGTTTTTTCTATGTTTTACTAATGTATCAATCATAGTATTGCCAACAAAAAATATTCTTCTTTTAGGAACACCTACATTTAATAGATTTTTATTAGCATTTTCAGAAGTTGTAAAAAAATAATCAGTGATACTATCTGTTACAATTCTATTGATTTCTTCAGGCATTGTAAGATCATTAGATCTTATACCACCCTCGACATGCGCTACCCTTAGACCCATTTTTTTCGCTACTATTGAGCATGCCATGGTAGATGTAACATCACCTACCACTAAACAAATATCAACTTTATTATTTAATAAAATTGATTCATATCCAACCATTATTTTTGCAGTTTGGTTTGATTGAGTCCCACCACCAGCTCCTAAATTATAATTTGGCATAGGTATGTTTAATTGCTCAAAAAAACTTTCACTCATATTTTTATCATAATGCTGACCTGTATGAATTAATCGAAATTTTATTCTATTTTTACCAAATTTATTAATTGCATCAATAATTGCTGCAATTTTGATAAAATTCGGACGAGCACCAGCTATTAAATCTAATTCTATATCTGTTGATTTTTTAAGTTTCAATAGTTATCCACTTATTTTTTTTCAAAGACTCTACCACACTAAATGATGCACGTGTGACATTTATTAGCTCATTTAAGGGAATGAGAGGTTCCCCTCCTTTTTGAATTAGTTCAATGTAATTTTGAAATTGCGTTTGATGGCCCTTATCACTTTTTGTTTTAACAGTTTTAAATCTTTTGCCACCATAAAACTCAGTCCTTCGATAATTTTTCATTATCCAAGTAGATTCTTGAGAAAAGACTTCTAACCTTTCTTTACTATATTTTTTAGAACCATTTGAAAAATAGTTAACAGAGGCATTGGAACCATTCTCGAATTTTAAAATAATACTTACATTATCAGCATTTTCTTCATATTGATTGCCAATAGTACTCGCACATACTTTTTTTACTAAAGATCCTGTTAAAAAAACACAAACATCTATAAGATGGCAAGCTTCTCCAACAATTCTACCACCACCGATTTTTAAATCATGAACCCAATGATTTTTTGGGATAAATCCCGCATTCATAACCGCATTAATATTGATTGGATTTTTGTGATATTTTAATTGGGATTTTATTGATTTTAAATGAGGAGAAAATCGCCGATTAAATCCAACCATTAATGAGGCACTTGAATTTTCATTTAAATTTTTAATGATCTCATAAAGCTGCTCATGATTCATAGCTAAAGGCTTTTCCACAAATACATTCTTCCCTGCTTTGATAGATTCAACAACTAGTTCAGCATGGCTATCATGTTTTGTCACAATGATTACCGTATCCACCTCATTATCTTCTAATATTTTTTTATGGTCAGTGGTACTAATATCAATATTATATTTTTTTGCTAGTTGAGTCCCTGAAATCCCTCCAGAACTACTAATATATTTGATTTGAGGTTTTGATTTTGATAATGAAGGTAAAAGTGTGGATTTTGTGAAATTTCCTGAACCAATGATTCCAATAATTCCAGATGTGCCATCAAAAACTGATTTATTAATTATCAAGGTTTGTTCTTCTTTAATATTTTTGTATTCTTTAGAATATCTAATTATTGAAGCAATCGAGCTTTTGGAACTTATATTATTATATATTTTTTGGTAATCTTCTAAATTAACCTTTTCAGTAATGAGTGGTTTCACATTTAAGGTCTTATTACTGATAGCCTGTAAAACAGCTTGAAAATTTCTTTTCTCCGTCCATCTAACAAAAGGTAGAGGATAGTCAATACCTTCTTCTTCATATTTTTTATCATATCTACCAGGACCATAACTACAAGAAACTTGAAATGTTAATTCTTTTTCATAAAAATCAGATCTATTTATATTTAATCCTATTACACCTACTAGCACTATTCTTCCCCTCTGTCTACTCATTTGAGCTACTTGAGAAATAACTTTATTAGAATTTGTTGCAGCAGTTATAATAACTCCATCGGCACCTATTCCATTTGTATTTTCCATAACAGATTTTACTACATCAACTTTTGATGCATTTAATGCCGTAACTCCAATTAAATCTGATAAAGAACATTTTTTTTCATCAACATCAACACTTATTACATTTACTCCCATAGCTTTTAACAATTGAATAGTAATTAAACCAACTAAGCCCAATCCTACTACAATAATTGTTTCTCCAAAAGTTGGTTTTGTGAGTCTTATTCCTTGTAAACCAATGGAGCCAATAACAGTAAATGCCGCCTCATCATCAGTAACCTTTTCAGGTATAACTGCAGCTAGCTTTTCAGGAACTCTAATAAATTCTGCGTGTGGCCCGTTTGAAGCAACACGGTCACCCACTTTAATTCCACTTACATCGCTCTCAATTACCTCTCCAACATTACAATAGCCCAATGATATAACCTGATCTAATTTTCCTTTAACAGCATTATAGGTAGACAAAAATCCGTCAGTTTTTACTTTATCCAATACTTGAACAATTTGATCTGGCTTTTTACGAGCCTTCTCAAACAAGTTCGCGCTACCAAACTCGACTAACATGCGCTCAGTTCCTAAAGATACTAAACTTCTTTTAGTCTTAATAATTAAGTGACCTGGCTTTATTTTTGGTACTGGTACTTCAGCTAATTCTATACCGATTTTAGAATTAAGACTTTGAATAATTTGTTTCATACTTTCCTATGACTTTTTTTGCACAACTGACTGAATGTATTGGAATGTCTGATGGGAACACTTTTCCCAAGAAAAATCTTTAGCCCGATCTAACGCCTTCCTTGAATATTTAAATTTATTAATATTTGAGATTATTTTCATTATTGCTTTGCTTATTGATTCTGGCTCTTTAGGATTAAAATATTCTCCATTTTGTTTAAGAATTTCTGGCATTGAACTAACGTTAGAACAAGCAATAGGAAGACCTGATGCCATTGCCTCTAACAAGATCATACCAAATGTCTCACAACTCGAAGCAAAAATAAAAATATCCGCTTCATTATAATATCTACTTAAATATTTATGCTTAACATTTCCAATATAATTCACTTTCTTTTGAATTCTTTTTAATTTTAAAATACAATTATTTAATTTTAAAAGTGCAGGATTGTATGATGGCCCAATTAATTTCAACTCTGTATTGACTCCATGCTCAGCTAGAATATTTATTGCCTTAACTACATTAATTTGATTTTTATAATGATTTATAATAGACACATACAAAAGTTTTATAGGCTCGTTATAATTATTTGAAGGAATTGATCTACGTTTTTTTACATTGAAGAAAGATTTGTCAATTCCATGAGGAATCACTAAAGACTTCTTTTTTATTTTATTGTTAGCTATCATCAGTCTTGAAAATTTTGACAAAAAAATCGTACCATTTGAGTCTTCAAAAGTTTTTTTCTGCAGTTTCTCCAATAGTAGATATCTAAAAAATTCTTTCGAATACTTATACTGTCCTCTAACTTCTTTATCAAATGGTAATAAATTTTGAGCCATAGTAACATAAGGTCTAAATTTTCCTAAATATATACCACCTGGAACAAAAAGAATATCGCATTCATAATTTTTCAACTTTTTATCCAAATCATATTTTAGCCATTTTAAAAAACTTAAATAATTTGCGCTTAAATTTGAATCAAATATTTTCAACCATTTAAACTTCGGAAGAGCTTTAATTGTATTATGATTTGTCCAAATATATATTTGAGAAATTTGAGATTCATTTATTTTGAAATAATTAAGGATTTCAATTAGATGCTGTAACCCACCTCCAGATACTATATTTGTGGCCTCTATTCCTATTCTCATTAAAATATTACAATAGTTATAAATTTATAAAAACTAAATCAAAAAGTTATATTGTTCATAATTATGATTATAAAAATTTCCTTAATTGATTTATTTTTATTAATACAGTTAAGACCAACTATAATGTTCTTAAAATGTTTTCATTAAGCTGCAAAAATCTATGGTTCCAACTATAGTTCTCCGCCAATTTCATCCTGTACTCTTTTAATTTTTTATTATCATTTTTAATTGCATTTCTTAAAGAGGATGAAAATTCTTCTTTATTTATAACTAATGATGCAGTTTTTGAAAAATCTTTAAGATCTGGTAAATCAGTTGAAACAATAGGTATACCTGAGGCTAAATATTCATAAAACTTAATTGGACTAGCTTTCAATGTTACTCCATCAATAACAAAGGGTATTGTAGCAACAGAAAAAGCTTTTAAAAGAGAAGGCAATTGGGAATAAGGTTTTGGACCTAGAAAATGTATATTATTCATTTTTTGAAGTTTAAAAATATTCGTCGTAATTGGTCCTATAAAAATAAAATTATAGCTTTTGTTTTCAATTGCAGCATATTCTACCCAATCTTGATTTATCCAACGGAATATTGTTCCAATGTAACCAATGATTGGCTTTGAAAACAATTTCAAATCATTATGAATTTCTGTTTTAATATTTTGAGTTTTTTTAAAGTGTTTTATATCTACTCCATTAGGTATAGCGATTGTATTTGTGTTATACTTTATCTTAGCTTTTTTTAACTCGTCAGCAGTTGTTACAACTAAGTCGCAGATGTTTATTAATTTTTTTTCAATATTTTGAAATGATTGTGGGAAAGAAGGCACAAGAGAATAATCATCACTACAGTGATAAATTATTCTTTCCGCGTTGAAAATATCAATTATTGGGAGTATATGAGCGCTACCTATTATAAGTATTGGGTTATTAAATTTTAAGTCATCGAGCTGTTTTTTTAACTTTTTTCTTACAAAATACTGATTCAGGCTGTTTACCCATTCTGCTCCTAAAAAATATTTACTGCCTCTGAATGGTAGAAGATAAAAAAAAGTGGAAATCCACAGATTATTATCAATTTTTTGAACGCCTTTTTTAAATCTTCTCCATAATTTAATTGCTTCTTTAAATCTTGTAAAAAAAGATGCCGTATTAATTGGTGATTCTATATAAAGAACACGATTGTCCACTGACCAAAGTTGAGTAAATTGATGCTTACTCAACTGTGCTGGTTGATCCCAAGGTGGTGAATAAACCAAAATTATATTTTTATTTTTCATAGATATTTAAAAATTTTGATAAATAAAAATTAATTAACTCTATAAACGGTAACCTGAGAATCAAGAACTTTTCTTTGGTTTCTACTCATTACTTTTTTTGTTGGAATAGTTTTTAAAAAGCTTATCTCACCTAGAAGCTCTAATCCTCTCATCAAAACAAAAGGACGTAACTCCTCATACGTTGTTGGATATATGTTTGTTCCTCTTGGACCTAAATTTAGCCATTCTTGACAAGAAAACACATCTTCCAAACGGTAATCATTTAAAATGTCATTGCGAAATTTTATGAGTGTTGAATGTTCAAAGTCATCAGGCTCAATAAATATGTGGGTTATTCCCAAATCATTAAATACAGATTTTAAATCATAAGGTGTTTTCATTTCATTATAATCAATTAATCTTGATGTTATTGGTATATAATCAAAATCAACATAATACCATGCAGAAGTTCCAGCATAAAAGATTTTTGAATTTTCAATTAGATTTTCATTAAGCCAAACAATGCCATCATAATGTGGCAGGTTATTTCTTAAAAAAGTTTCTTTTTTCTCAAATCCAAAACTGTATGCAAAATATTTCTTATTAATAAAAAATGCCATTAATAAAAAAAATAAAAAAAATATAACGACAACAACATAAACACTTTTTTTGTAGAGACCATTTAAATTTTCAAACACTACTTTTATTCCCATTCCAGTTAAAATTGAAACAAAAGGATAAATACTAGCCAAATAACGAGGATGATGGTAACCTCCTAAAAACCAAATTATGTATATACTTAAACAAAAGACTGCAAAAAATTCAATTATTCTACCAATTTTCCTATCAAGCTGTTGACTAAATAATAATGTAATAGGTGCAAAGATTATCATTAGAGGATTCAACAAATACGAGGTAAAAACTCCATATCCGGCATTGAATAAAGTTATATTATTTGTAAGGTTCCATGGACCCATCAAAAAATCAAAAAAAGACATTCCAGGACCTCTTCTCCATGAGCCCATTTTTAATGCCCAATTTTCGGAGTAAAATTGAGTATCAAAAAAAGATGCTCCTATAGGCCATATAGGATTTCCACTTGCTAAATAATTCCTTATAAACCATGGCAGTAAAATAATGTTAAAAGATATTGAATACAGAACGACTATTTTAAAGACCTTGAAAGGATTTCTTAATATATCTTGCTTATAAAAATAAATAATTGCGATGATGCACGCAGGACCAATTGTAAGGGACCACAATTTTGTAGCTCCTCCACATCCACTCAACAAACCACTTAAAATTATCAACCGCATATCCATTTTCGTACTTTCAAAAAATTTTATTAAAGCCCAAATACTTAAAAATATGCAATAAAAAGCTCCAAGTTCGACCATCGCTCCAGTGCTTAATTCGGTTATTAAAGGTAAAGAATAAAAAACCATTATTGAATGCAGTCCACAAAGCTTACCAAGGTAATGTTTTGAAAACAAAAATACTGATAATGATATTAGAAAACCAAAAATACATGATAACAATTGACAAACAATTCCATTTGATAAAATAATAGAATAAGTATAAAGTACATGCATAAGTCCAGGCGTAGGCCATGGTGAAATTGGGACAAAAGGAAAACTACCAATTCTTGCATAATGCTTTGGAGCTGATAGGTGATGATTCATAGAGTCACCTAGAGAAGGTGGTGCTAAAGATCCAATTAAATTCATTAAAAAAAGTAAGGTTACTGAAATGATTATAAAATACTCAAAAGCGGAAAATGTATAGAGTATTTTATAATTTATTTTATTTTCCTTTAAAAATAAGTAACCTGCGTATAATGAAAAATTAAATGAGATTATAAAAAGTATAATTGCAAGCTGAAAATTGATTAAATCAAATAATCCAATAAAAAATAAAATATTTGTTAGACTAAAATATCCTATACCTATTGAAAAAAGTCCATTTTCAGCTATTCTTATAAATTTAAAAGAGAATTTTCTCAAAATTAAAAATCCAATTCCCCATAAAGTAAATATCAAAGAAACAGCAATAGCGATAGAAAATAAGTTCTCAAAAAAAATCATAAATTGATTGAAAATAATTTTTTAGAAAAATATTTAATTAAACTACTTTCTATTGCATAAACTAAAGAAGTTGTGATGGCAGCGCCATATATTCCAAGTATAGGTATTAATATGATATTACCTACCACATTAAATAAAACTAATATTACAGTCAATAAAGTATGATACTCAGGCTTATTTCCTTGCAACAAAATTCCAAGGAATGGTCTATAAACTGAGTTGAATACAACCCCTAAAGCAATAAGAATAAATATTAATAAACTTTCTTCAAAATTATTGCCATCAATAAAATATTTTAGAAATATATGTAAAAGCAAAGAGGTAAGCATACTCACAAAAAGTATCATTAAAGGAAAGCGTAGTTTCAAATTTTTAGAATATATTTCTATTTGATTAAAGTTTTTTAGAGAAAAACAGGATCCTATAATTGGATCAATATTTCTTCTCATAACCATTGAAATTTGTGCTATCCCTTCAGATAAAATCGCTGCATAACTATAGATTCCCACCATACTATCACTTAAAAAATAACCAATGGATAACACATCAATTCTTGAGTTTAGTTCAGATAAAGCACCACTCATAAAACCTTTGATTCCAAATAAAAGATGTTTTGAAAACCATTTGTCTTTATTAGACCACACATATTTATTAAATACATACTTGAATGTATAGACTGACAGACCTATAGATAATATGATTTCTGCCAAGGTAAATGATAACGGTAATACATTACCAGGGAAAGAATATTTATACAAACAAATAACAGAGAATAAAATTAAGAGATATCTTAAGGCCTGAAAAATGGCATAGGCTTTCATCAACTCAAGAGCATTCAATACACTAAGAAAAATTTTATTTATCGAAAAAAATATTAATCCAGGTGCTACCAATGCTATCCCAATCTCGACATCATAACTAAAAAGTAAATTACCAATAAAGTGTTTTATCGATAAGAGTATTACCGCGAAAATTAAAGATAGAATTAACGCCAATAACAATCCACTAATAGTTATTTGAAATATTTTATCTTTTCTACCTTGATTATATGAAATATTTTTTAAAACAGAAAAATGCATACCACCTATGGCAAATTGAGAAAAGAATATATAAATGGCAAAGACTTGGTTATAGGCACCTAAAATTCCAGCACCATAAAACTTTGCGATGAAAGTATTAATAATTATTCCAGATATACCGAGTATTATTAAGCTTAAAATATTCCATAAAAGATCTAAATTAAATTTCTCATTTAGTAACATTGAAAACTATGCTTCATTATATAACGATGGAACTTGATTTATAGTTGAAATTGCATTGTCAAGATCTATCCCAATTGTATCACAATACCACTTAATTTCATTCCATCTAGGCAAATTTTCCTCTGAAATTTTTTTTAAGGCTTCATCACGAGATATCATACCTCTCCTTATTTGGTTACTTCTAAAGGTATCATTCTCACTAAAACCAGCTATCATTAAGTATATATAATTATAAAAAGGAGCTGTTCCATCACCAATCCTCCATGTTGAATTTGTTTCAGGAGATACCTCCCAATTAAAAGTAGCAATTATTGTATCTTCAACTTCTTTTTCATCCCATTGAAGGTAGTCAAATAATAAAAAATAGTCTTTTCTAGGTTCAAAATAATAAGAATGATAAGCCCAAATTGTATCGAGTAGCCCTGAATTAAAGTAGCTTTTATTCATAAAAAAGTTGACCCCATAATACTTCAAAAGAAGAAGTTTTTGGTAAAATGACAACTTATCTATTCTTTCTTTGTTAAGATCAGGTTTTATATTGCAAAAAGCGGTCTTAAAATCCGTTTCCTCCAAACTATTTCCCATCCATATATTTAACTTCAATCCTGTTTGTTTTTTTATTTTATTTACATAGTAGAAAAACTGTTTGTCACCGGCCATGAACAAAGGTATAATACCTAAATCTGGATTTCTTAACCATGCCAAAACATTTTTCTTAATATTTTCTCTTTTTTTCTTTATATCAGCTGAAACTATTATATTTTCAACACCTAACTTTCCACATACTCTTGCAATATTTCTTCTTGCCAAGTTCGTAACCATCCCCCAATCATATGTGAAAGTAATTGGGTTTAATCCGAGAATTTCTTTAATAATGTATAAACCATACGTACTATCTCTACCACCGCTAAATGGAATTAAACAATCTGGAGAGTTATCATTTTTTTTATATTTTTTTACCACACCCTTGAACTCATCAAAATTCTTACTTTTAGTTCTAAAATTAGTTTTTTTACAATAATTACATATATTATTTTCATCAAAATGAATGTAAGGAAATGTTATAGGGAGAATGCATTTTTGGCATCTCTTTAACTTCATGATATTATCAAATCTAGTTTTAAAAACTGCATCGAAAACAGCCTTGCTGTTTTTATTGATCATAACAAAATCATAATAACCAGACCCCCCCTGAGCAACACTTTTTTTAGAAGTCGGAGTAACATCCTTAATTTTTTTTAATTTTGTTAATTTTAATTTTTCAAATCCATCAAGGTTTTTTTCGATATTATTAATACTTAAATCAGTAAGTGAAACATAATAAGCTTGTCCTGGTAAAACTTTATTAATAATGTTTATGCTACAAACTTTTAGATTTTGAAATGTTTTTATGATTTGTTTTAACATATATTCTTCAGAGCAAAAAACAAATATATTACTTTCAATATTATACCCAAAATAAAGTGAACCATTATTTGAAGTAAATAGCATTAGATTTAAATCCCTAAAAAATGTTGCTATAGATGCTGTACCAATAATTTCATCATACATAAAGTTTACTGATTTTTTTATTGACGCTTTTTCTGATAGCATAAACCTTATCAGTTTAAATATTATTTCTGTATCTATTTCATATTGCCTATTAAAGCTTTTATGTTTTTTCCATAGTTCTTCAACATTTGTAATTATTCCATTATGCACCCCAATTATATCATCAGTGTAAACAGGTTGGTTATTATCATGTAGTTCTTGAGAACCATTGGTTACTAATCTTGAATGGCCTAAAATAGAAATTGGCATTTTATTATGTTTAAAGTGATCATAAAACTCCTTGCTATTTATCATATCAGATGCAGACTCTGCGGACTTAAAGTAGGTAATATTATTATTTGAGTTTGTCACGAATCCAGAAGCTTCTTTTCCTCTAGATTCAGATAATAAAAACATCTTTTTAGTAATTAATAATAACTGATTTTTAGAAATTTTTGAGTGTTGGTTTGTTATTAATCCAAATATACCGCACATAATATTTTAAACGTTAGAATCTTATTTATTTAAACAAACAAGATTTTTTAAATTTGCTCATCATTTCTAAATCACTAGTTGAATCAGAAATACAATAATTGTATTGATATTTTTCTTTCGGATATCTTTCAGAAATTAATCTAAATTTTTCAATTCCATAAGAATGAATAAATCTCCCTTTTACAATATTACTTGCAATACAATCCCAAGAAAGAAATCCTGCAACATATTTTGCATACGCCTCGTATGATGCTGTGACCAATATATTTATTGTATTTTTATCGGTATGTTTTTTAACATCACTTAAGATAACTGGATTAATGGAACTATTCAGCATTTTAGAAAAATCTTTCATTCTAGAACTATAATCTTTCCCACTAACAGTAATTGAATAAACTCTTTCTTTAAATTCGTTTTTATTAATCATTCTAAAAAATTTTAAAATAATTAAATATAGGATCTTAATTGTATAATTTTTTGACAGTAGAAACATTATCAAATATTTTTTAAACGAATCATAGGGAATCAAGGTATTATCAAGATCTATGACATTTATTTTTTTCAAGTTAGATATCTTAACAAGATACTTATCCATGCCCTAATTTGTGTAAAAAAATTTACATCAGCTTTGTTTTTTTTAATAGACTTTAAGAAATGAATAATAGGTTTGAAATTCAAATTTATTAAATAATAAAAAAAAGATAAGTATATCAAAGGCGATAAATAGGTACGGTAATTTATATTTGTCCTCTTGATATTATCTGCCTTGCCTAAAATACAACTAAAATAATTTATTCCATTTATTAAACCTTGATTAATTGAACCCCATATTCTTGGATTTATTTCTATTAAATACAGGTCCCCATTATTTGCAATTTTAAATTCTATCATTGCAAATCCGGACCATTGCAAATGAGAAATTATTTTTTTTGAGATATCTATCATACGATCATCATTAAATGATTTACGATAAACACTTGATCCTCCTGAAACTGGATACTCTGCGAGCCTTATGTGCCCATGCCCAATAATTATTTTCCCTTTGCTAGAAAACAAAGAATAACCAGCACCAGCTCCTCGAACATATTGCTGAATAATACTATTTTTACAATTTTTATTTTTTTTAAAGAACTGTTCATAATCATTTTTATTTTTAAGATAATAGACGCCTTTAGACCCTGCAGAAACCTTAGGTTTTACAACACAAGGACCATTGGCTACACTTAATTTGGAAAATTTTTTCGGGGTGGGAATATTCAATTGCTTACATAATGTGGACAATGAATCCTTATCATTTATTTTATTAAACTTATCAATATTGCTGTAGTAATCAAGGGTCTTATTCAATTTCAACTTATTTTCTAAAACCATAGTCATTTCAGAACTATGAGTTGGCAAAAAAATATCAATACGATTTTTGATAATAAGATCTTTAATAGATTGAATATAATTTTTATCAAACTTGACATAATAATATCGGTTAATACTACTAATATGAAAAATTTTTGATAATAATATTGAATCTATCCCAACAATGAAAATATCTTTATAGGACTTTTTTAAAAAATTGATTATTACTACAGCTTTGTAGCTAGTAACATTACTAACCAGTACTCTCAAAATAAACTTTAGATAATCTTTTTAACGATGTTAACAACACTATCGAAAAAGTATTGCTGTACCCAACTAAAACCATTTTCGTTCCATCTTTCAGGGTGAATTTGAAAAACTATTTTTTGGAACTTTTTTTCTTTTAATGCTTTTTTCAAATCATATTTATCAAAAAAATCACAATCTACTTGAGAAATTATTTTATCTCTTTTATTAGATTGATTTGAGGACCAATTTCTTCCTGTATCATTGATATATGCAATATCTGTATAGTCAATATCTAGATAAACCTCACCCAAAATCCCAAATTCATTCAATAATTTTTCATGATTATGCTCACTCTTCCAAATATCCCTATTATCATATTTGCTAAATGGTCTTCCATGCATTGAAATAGTATCAATAGGTACAAATTCCCTTAGTTTATCCAAATTTTTTTTAAAATCAATTAAAGCTAAATCTATATTGCCATTAGAATCAGATAATGATTCATAATGATATCCTATTTCGTGTCCTAAAGAAGAAATTTCTTCTATGATTTCTTTTTTTAAAGTGTGAGGCTTAGAGCGAAAGTAATATGTTGCGATAATATCCATCTGATTTTCTAATTTTGCCATTTTAAGTGCTCGATGTGGTTTTCTATCTACATCATGACGCATAATAACGAACTGACTAGGCTTTTGTTTTTTTTTAAAAAATTTTTTAAAGGAATATATTTCCAAATTACTTTGAAGAATTAAATCAATATATTCCCTATAATTACTTAAAGTAAAATCCATTACTTTAGATGCTTATTGGATTCCATATCAAACCACATTGCAAATAATGTAAATAGACTACTGCTAATGAAAGAAAACATAGTAGCAAGCGCAGTTATCTCAGGCACATGCCCTTGTTCATACCATTTGAAACCTAGTCTTATTGCTAGGAATATCGTAGTGCACGAAAATAAAAATCCAAAAAAATAGAAGAATATTAAAGGGTGAAAATCTCGAATAATATATTTTTCTTTCATCCTCCTAAGAAAACTTTTTATCAGCAACCATCCTATAGAAAAAATAACTTTATAAATTTTTATACCTGATTTCTCACCAACACCATAAATTGGTTCTATATGTACATCACGAACTACAGCATTATTAATATTTAAACTGACTAGCAGGTCATTTGGTTGTCCGTATTTTTTATACATATCATCCCAATTAATCGTATTTAACATATTCTTTTTTATTGCAGTATATCCTGATTGAGAATCAGCAATATGCCAATAACCTGATGCTATTTTAGTGAAAAGAGATAGTAGAGAATTACCAAAATATCTTATAGTTGGAATTTTTTCATATGCTTGTCCAGAAAATAACCTATTCCCTTTCGAATAATCAGCGTTCCCATCAATTATTGGGTCTAAAATCGCAGGTAAGTCTTCAGGATCCATCTGATTATCGCCTGCCATTACAACTGAAACATCTATATTATTATCTCTTGACCATTTATATCCTGTTGCAATAGCCCCACCAACTCCTTGATTTTCATTATGACAAATTAATATTATTTTTTTATTTTTAGTTTTTAATTTATTTATAACATTTACTGTTTTATCTGTACTTTTGTCGTCAATGATAATAATATTATCAATGTAATCTGGTATTCCTTTTACAACACTTCCTATCTGAGTTTCTTCATTATGGCAAGGAACTACTACAGAAATTTTATGGCCTTTTAACATTTGTTTTATATCTAAATAATCTTTGATACAAAATTAATAATTTGACCCAAATAGGGAACAAATTGATTTACCCAAAATGAAATAACCATTCCAAACCAAGTAAAAAAAATAATAATGCCCCATCTGTTTTTAAAAGTTAATTCAAACATTATTTAAAATTATAAAGGTTATAGTGTTTTAAGAACATTATGTTTTATTTTTTTTAAGTCTGACAATTACCAATGTAAAAATAATCATAACAGGTAGAAAAAATATGGATGCCTCTGTTTTAAAAACACCAAATGAAATATTATAAAAAGATATAGGGAAAAAAGGCATATAGTGTCCCCCTCCTAGATTGATTTGAAACAAGTCTAAAAACAGATGTATAAGCATTCCTAACATACAACCAAAAATAATTTTTTTTCTCTCTTTCATATGAAAAAGTAATGAAAAAGCATAAAATACTATTAACATGAAAATCGGGGAGTGTGTTGGATAAAATGCCCATGAAAAATTTGGTGTTAAAAATCTATTAAAACCTTTTAATAAATCTGGCGCAATAGCACCAAAAAGACTGTATGGTATTAACTTTTTTAGTCCTACAAAATTATTAAAAATAATTTGAAATAAAAGATGTGTAGCTCCATCAGGCATTTAGTTTCCCAGCCTATAAAATCCGTTTTTATCATATTTAAAATTTAAGGCAAAGTAAAAAAATAATGGTAAAAGAGCTAAAATAGATATATACAGCTTGACTTTATAACCTTTGTGAATTATAATATTTTCTATATCGTAGACTACATCCTTCATATCATGTTTACCCATGAAGCTAACATACATATTTTGGGGGGGGCGATGATAATTTTTTGGCCATTTAATCTTCCATTGATGCTCCCATCTATCAGTCATAATCACTAAATCATCTTTATATGTTTTGACTTTCAGGTAAGGAAACGCTTCAACTAACTTTTGATCAAGAGCTACTTTCTGCTGCAAAGATAATTCTGACTTTCCATAGATATAACAGTATATCGAAAGAGAGAATAAAATCAATATTGAAATGATAAATTTCAATTTTCTATGCTTATCACTTAATAAATATTTTATCATAAAAAATAATTAATGATAGTTTAATTGATTTTCAAATTATAAAAAGATTTTTTAGA
>MDTB01227375.1_pt1 | contig 25775 bp, 21 predicted proteins | sample 811161 | NCBI WGS metagenome assembly MDTB01 (sample SAMN05326650, study PRJNA326480) | marine metagenome | isolation source: seawater | place: Mediterranean Sea | collected 2009
CGCTCCCTTATTGGAGCAAGCTCTTTCTTTATGCTGTCAACTATTGGCTGCTTGCAGTCCAAACAACCGATTCCTGCAGATCTGCAGCCAACATCGACCCACTTCTGGGTATCAGGGTCAGAATATATTTTATGATACTGCCAAACTGGGCAGTTCTCAGGCTCCCCTGGGTCAGTTCTGCGTACTCTCGCCGGATCGGTAGGCATTGTACGGATTTTTTTCTCTATTGTCTTGGAATCATCTCGCAAAGAAATTGCGTTATCGTAAGATTTCGACATTTTTTGTCCGTCTATCCCCGGCATTTTTGCTGCTTTTGTTAAAAGCGCCTTTGGCTCCGACAGAATTACCTTTCCCCCTCCCTCTAAATAACCAAATAATCTTTCTCTATCCCCGATAGACAGATTGCTTGCCTCCTCAAGAAGTGCCCTCCCTTCGGCGAGACCATCCAGATCCCCCTGCTCTTGATAACGATTAAGCATTTTTTGGTACAGTTTTCCACGCTTCGATCCAAGCTTTTTTATTGCTTCCTTTGCTTTTTTCTCATAATTCACATCTTTACCATATATATGATTGAATCTTCTCGCAATTTCTCGTGTAAACTCAATATGAGGAACCTGATCCTCCCCGACCGGAACCAAATTAGCACGATAAATTAGAATGTCTGACGCTTGCAGAAGTGGATATCCCAAAAATCCGTACGTTGATAAATCTCTTTGAGTGAGTTTTTCTTGCTGATCTTTAAAACTAGGCACTCTCTCAAGCCAACCTAGCGGGGTGATCATAGACAATAAAAGGTGGAGCTCAGCATGTTCCGGAACCTTTGACTGTATAAATAGCACGGCCTGCGAGGGGTCTACGCCAGCCGCCAGCCAGTCGATAAGCATGTCCCAAACGTTCTCCTCCAAAATGCTTGGAGTTTCATAGTGGGTGGTTAGAGCGTGCCAATCGGCTACAAAAAAATAGCACTCGTATTCATTTTGCAAATCGAGCCAATTTTTTAGAACACCCTGATAGTGTCCCAGATGCAAAGCCCCGGTAGGTCTCATACCCGATAAAACTCTATCTACGAACATCAGGCCTTCTTCCTTGGAAAAAAATAATAGGCCCCGCCAGAAATACGGAATAAACTTCATTTTCAGGTAATGACATTTTTAGAATCTGGAGTGCCTTTTAAACACATTGCTATGTAGTATAGTAGTCTATTATGGTAATAAATTACAGACTAAAATGCCATGGTTAAAACTTTTTGCGAATATCCACCTTCTGTTTACAGATCTCCTGTAATTGCGAAACAAATGGTAGCGACCTCACAACCATTAGCCGCTCAAGCCGGATTAAAAATCTTATTGGAAGGGGGAAATGCCGTTGACGCGGCTATCGCAACTGCCTCCGCTCTAACAGTAGTAGAACCCACAATGAATGGAATTGGGTCTGATGCTTTTGCAATTGTTTATAAAGACGGCAACCTCTTTGGCTTAAATGCGTCAGGAAAATCTCCCGCCACGTGGACTCCAAAAAGGTTTTCCAAGTGTTTGCAGATGCCCACCGAAGGTTGGGAGAGTGTTACCGTCCCTGGGGCGGTATCCGGTTGGGTCGCGTTATCAAAACGATTTGGAAAATTGCCTTTCAAACAAGTTCTTAGGCCGGCGATTGAATTTGCTAGAGAAGGCTTTCATGTTTCACCAATTGTTGCTTACCAATGGGAATTGCAAAGCTCCAGATTTATCAATAATCCAAATTTTGTAGAGGCTTTTATGCCAAACGGACATCCGCCAAAAGCTGGAGACTTATTCTTGAGTAAAACGCAAGGGGAGTCCCTTGAAAAAATAGCAAATTCATATGGCCAAGATTTCTATATGGGTGAATTGGCTGAAAAAATAGTAGCAGACAGTCTCAAACACGGTAGCGCCCTAAGCCCTGATGATTTAGCTAGGCATGAGGCTAATTGGGTAGAGCCAATGAAGACAAAATATAAAAACTGCGAGCTCTGTGAGCTTCCACCTAACGGACAGGGCATCGCCGCTTTAATTGCACTAGGAATTCTTGACGAATTTGATCTCGAAAATCTTGGAGACAATACAGCTCAATCAATCCACATTCAGGTTGAAGCAATGAAGCTTGCCTTAAGCGACGTCTATTCCTATGTTTCCGACTTAAATTCAATGCCTTTTGAGCCTTTTCTAATGTTGGATAAAGAATATTTAAAAAAAAGATCGCAAATGATTGATTTAAATAAATCTTTAAGCTTTAAATGCGGAGATTTAGGAGGTTCCAATACGGTATATCTAGCCTCAGCTGATCAGGATGGGATGATGGTTTCATTTATTCAATCCAATTACAATGGTTTTGGCTCTGGAGTAGTTGTTCCTAAAACCGGAATCAGCCTGCAAAACAGAGCGGCTGGTTTTACCCTAAATCCAGACCATCCTAACTGTGTAGACGGCGGAAAACGTCCTTTCCACACAATAATTCCAGGTTTTCTATTTTCAGAAAACTCAGCACCAATGAGTTTTGGAGTCATGGGTGCGGACATGCAGCCGCAAGGTCATGTTCAAATAGTCGTTAAAGTGGTGGATTTTAATTATGACGTTCAAGCGGCAGCGAGTGCTCCTCGCTGGAAAATTACAAAAGATAATCACTTAAATATTGAGGAGGGTATGAACGGTGCTGCAGTTGACGGTTTATTAAAAAAAGGACACAAAGTTAGAATGCTTCCCTACGGAAGCCTCGAATTCGGAGCAGCCCAACTAATAAAAAATATAGGTGGTGGATACATTGGCGGAAGTGAACCAAGAAGAGATGGATTGATTGCAGGTTACTAGCCTTACAGAAAAGTCCCTAGGGGGGTAGAACACTACGGTGTGTTATTTTGTGCGGATCTACTTTAACTTCAATCAACGAAGATACATCTTTTGAAAGAACTCGATCTAAAGTGTCATTAATTTGATCATTATGTGTTATGAGTTCTGCGTACAACCCGTAAGATTTCCCTAACGCAACAAAATCCGGATTTATGAGACTAGTTCCGTATACTCGTGCTGGGTAGGCTTTCTCCTGATGGAGTCTTATAGTTCCATACATCCCATTGTTCACAACAACAAAAAGGACCTTGACACCATATTGAATCGCAGTGGCCAACTCTTGACCATTCATTAAGAAGCAGCCATCCCCAGAAAAGCTTACAACTCTCTTATCTGGATATATTAGTCCCGCCGCTACTCCCGAGGGAACGCCGTACCCCATGGCGCCACTGGTGGGTGCTAACTGCGCCCCTGCCCTACTGTATTGCCAATACCGCTGAATCCACCCAGTATAATTTCCAGCGCCGTTGGTAATTATTGCATCCGGAGTGATCTTTGTTTTTAATTTATCTACAAACAAGGATAAGTCGGCAAAATCTTCACTTAACTCGCCGACCTCTAAGGTTTTTAAATAATCACCCCTGAGTTTTTTGGTCCATTCTCCCCAAGTGTTGCCTATTTGATTTTTTTCATAATTCAGTAGTCCTGACGTAAACTCCTCCATTCCAGAATTTATCATAAGATCCGCAGAATAAACTGTTCCTAATTCTTCCACCCCCTGGTGTACGTGGACTAGTTTTTTGTTTAAATTGGAATTTTGAAACAAGGTATAGCCACTTGAGGTAATCTCTCCGAGCCTTGGTCCTACTGCAATTATCAAGTCTGAGGATAAAATATGGGATTTGAGAGCAGGGTTAATACCTATTCCGACATCGCCACAATACGAATCATGACTATTATTAATGAGATTCTGGCGACGGAAAGTGCACGAAACTGGCAAACAATATTCTCCGGCAAACTGTTCAATGCTCTCAGAGGCCTTCGGAGACCAGTCACTCCCACCCAACAATAGTAAAGGATATCTACTAGCCTCCAATAAACTAAAAACTTTGTCAAAATCATCGGGCGAGGCGCTCGCTTTAATTTTTTTATACCTCTTCCCATCAATTGCTTTAGAAGTCGAAGATAAAACATCTTCTGGAAGCGCCAATACAACAGGACCCGGTCGACCCGATGTGGCAATTTGGAACGCTTTAGTTACATATTCTGGAATTCTATCAGTTGAATTAACCTGGGCCACCCACTTAGCCATCTGTCCAAACATTTGGCGGTAATCTAGCTCTTGAAATGCCTCTCGATCACTAAACTCACTGCCAACCTGGCCAACAAACAAAATCAAGGGGGTTGAATCTTGGAAAGCCGTGTGGACACCAATGGAAGCATTACTAGCTCCAGGGCCTCTGGTGACAAAACAAATCCCAGCTTTTCGGGTTAACTTAGCATACGCATCGGCCATAAAGGCTGCTCCGCCCTCCTGGCGACAGACCACTAAATTAATATCTTTTTGATGATCAAACAACGCGTTAATAGCCGGCAAAAAACTCTCACCTGGCACAGAAAACACTGTATCAACTCCTTGAATAAGAAGTTGATCGATTAGCAAATGTCCACCGTCTCTTTCAATAGCTCCTTGTACCATAGGAAGATACTACAAATAGTTGAACCTAAGAAGAACAAATATTATCTGCTGTTGCAACTTCACTCTTGATCTGATTTTTCTTGCGCCGCTTTCATCGACAATCTCAATCTACCTTTTTCGTCGGCTTCAAGAACTTTAACCCGTACTAGTTGTCCCTCTTTCAAATGATCACCAACGGACTTAACCCGCTCCTCTGCAATCTGCGATATGTGGAGCAAACCGTCTTTTCCGGGAAGAACACTTACGATAGCCCCAAAATCAAGCAATTTTAAAACGGGCCCCTCGTATATTCGCCCCACCTCCACATCGGCAGTCAACTCTTCAATACGTTTTTGGGCTGCCTCTCCTCCCTCCGCTGAGACGCAAGCTATCGTAACGGACCCATCATCTTGAATATCAATCGTTGTACCAGTCTCCTCCGTAATGGCTCTAATTGTAGCTCCTCCCTTTCCAATTACATCCCTTATTTTTTCGGGCTTTATCTTAAGCATTATCATCCTTGGGGCATAGGTGGATAGCTCTGTACGTGGACTTTCTACCGCCTCTTTCATTTTTCCCAATATGTGCATTCGTGCTTCTTTTGCCTGGACAAGAGCTACGTTCATTATTTCTTTGGTAATACCTTGAATCTTAATATCCATTTGCAAAGCTGTGACCCCATCTTCAGTTCCTGCTACCTTAAAGTCCATGTCTCCAAGATGATCTTCATCACCTAAAATGTCGGTCAAGACCGCAAACTTATTCCCATCCTTGATTAGTCCCATAGCAATGCCTGCCACATGAGCCTTGAGGGGAACACCAGCGTCCATCATAGCCAAGGACCCCCCACAAACGCTTGCCATCGAACTCGAACCGTTCGACTCTGTGATTTCTGATACCACACGCAGGGAGTAACCAAAATCATCGCTGGAGGGAAGAACCGCCATTAGCGCCCTTTTTGCAAGCTTCCCGTGGCCGATTTCTCTCCGTTTTGGTGTTCCGACCCTCCCAGTCTCACCGGTTGAATAAGGTGGAAAATTATAATGCAGCATGAACCGGTCAGTGTATTCCCCTTGCAGCGCATCGACGATCTGTTCGTCACGAGAGGTGCCAAGAGTTGCTGTAACTAATGCCTGAGTTTCTCCTCGGGTGAAAAGCACTGACCCGTGAACCCTTGGTAAAAGCCCGGTCTCAATTGAAATCGGCCTTACCGTACGAGTATCCCGGCCGTCTATTCTAGGCTCCCCATTAAGTATTTTCCCTCTGACTATGTCATGCTCTAGATCGCTTACCGCTCCCATGGCATATCCCAAAATTTCCTCGCCGTGATCCTCCCCTGAAAATTCTTTCGACACCATTTCCTTTATTTCCGATATTCTTCCTGATCGATTCTGTTTATCATGAATTTGGTAAGCATCCTTCAAGCCTTCCTCGGCTAACTGTTGCACTTTAGCAATAACTTCTTCATTTTTTTCAATTTCCAAAACTTCCCATCTGGGCTTCCCTGCATCAACTACGAACTCGTTTATCGCATCAATTACGGGAGCCATGTGCTCATGTCCAAATACCACTGCACCTAGCATTATCTCCTCTGATAATTGATTCGCCTCTGACTCAACCATGAGAACTGCTTCTCGAGTACCTGCAACAACTAAATTGAGTTCCGAGGAGTTAAGCTCCTCCTTGCTGGGATTTAAGACATAGTCACCATTATTGAAGCCAACCCTAGCCGCGCCTATTGGTCCTTGGAAAGGAACTCCAGATATCGCCAATGCTGCAGATGCCCCAATCATCGCCGGAATATCCGAGTCTATTTCAGGATCCGATGAAATCACAGTAGCGATGATTTGAATCTCATTTAAAAACCCATCTGGGAAAAGCGGTCTGATGGGACGGTCAATCAATCTAGAAGTGAGTGTTTCTTTTTCACTCGGTCGCCCCTCTCGTTTAAAAAATCCACCTGGTATTTTCCCCGCAGCATAAGTTTTTTCTTGATAATCTACGGTTAGTGGAAAAAAATCTTGACCAGGTTTAACCTCTTTTCTCCCCACCACTGTTACCAAAACAACAGTATCATCTAGCCTTACTAAAACTGCTCCATCCGCTTGCCGTGCAATACGTCCGGTTTCTAATGTTAATTTATTTCTTCCAAAATTCACGGTTTTTGTTATTGGGTTCAATTTCTGTTCCTCAAAATAATAAGAGCCAGAGGTTTTGAGTCACTTCTGGCTGCATGTTAAACTGACTTAATTGTTTTTTTCTAGTATACGGCACTTATCGCTTGGCTACCTGCGTAATCCAAGTTGCTCTATGATGACTTGATAACGATTTCCTCCGGATTTTTGAAGATAAGTCAGCAGTTTTCTTCTTTGACTCACCAGCCTTAACAATCCTCTGCGTGAGTGATGGTCCTTTTTATGTAATTTGAAATGTTCTGTTAGATGATTAATTCTTGCGGTTAAGAGCGCGACTTGCACCTCTGCCGATCCAGTATCTCTAGGGCTTTTTTGATAGTTCTTCATTATATCTGTCTTGTGGGCAGCGGTAATAGCCATCATGTCATCTCCATCTCAAGTTTGTGAATTATACTCGGTAAGTAACGATTTTGAAATATTTTTTTAATTAGTTGCCATCAATCGTTTTGGACGAAAGTGACAATCATTAGAAATTTGACCAATACCCAAAAATAACCCTCCTGGTCCGTAAGCGCGTATAATCGGTTCAGGTCGGGCACAGGCTTTTATCAAAAAATCTTTTCCTTGGCGCACTTTCTCTGTATATTCAACATCAAAATCTATCTTCGGATATTGCGATAATAAAAAATCTACGGGTTTAACAAGCTTAAGCCTTTCATTCATATTCAAACTCTGCACTTTGGAGAGCGAAACCGAGTTGCCAAGGGTCAAATTTGATACTCCGGTCCGTTCTAGCTTAGATACATAACACCCGCACCCAATTCTATCTCCAATATCCGCAATTAAAGATCTAATATAGGTCCCTTTGCTGCAAACCACCTTAAGCGAAAAAAATTCAGAATCAACATCTAGTATCAAAATATCGAAAATCTTTATATTTCGTGATTCCCTGGTAACTACTTTGCCTTGCCGAACCAGTTGATAGAGACGCTTTCCATTTTTTTTTAACGCACTGTGCATTGGTGGTTTTTGTGAAAGATCACCTTTAAAGGCTAAAATATTTTTTTTTAAAACCTGCTTTGTTGGTAATTTTGCCAGAGAATCTCTGGTTAAATTGCCTTCAGAGTCACCCGTGGAACTTTTCCACCCCATTCTTCCAACTACCTGATAGGTTTTATTGGAATCCAATAAAAAACTAGCAAACTTAGTAGCCTCGCCTAGACAAATAGGCAAAAGACCTGACGCGAACGGATCCAACGTTCCGGTATGACCAGCTTTTGTATTTTTAAATAATTTCCGCACTTTTTGAAGAGCCCTATTTGAACTGATACCAACTGGTTTTGCAAAAAGCAAAACCCCATTGATTTTCTTATCACATCGGCTAATCTCTAGCACCTACTCAAACCTTTTTGTGGTGACGTTTTCGCCCTTCTGGTCGTCAGAGCTAAGTCCCTCTATTAATTTATTTAAATATAGCGCCCTTTGAATGGAATCATCATATATGAAATTCAAGCGAGGAATTGTTCTCAGGCGCAAACTAACAGCAATATTCGACTTAAAGTATGTCGCCTTATTGGCCAAATAATCTATAGTCTTTTCGGGGCTAGTATCGTCATTCAACTGTGTAACGTATACTTTTGCATTTTTATAATCAGGACTTACATCAACGTTTGTAACAGTAATCAATCCCAGTTGAGAACTTTTCAAATTAGTACTAATTATTTTTGCAATTGATTTATGAATTTCCTCTGCAATGCGGGCTCTGCGAGGAATATTTTGATTAAACTCGTGCTTTGTAGACATTTTTTTTCTATAAAGTTCTTTTTACTTCAATTACCTCGAAGACCTCTAATTGATCATTTACTTTTATATCGGAATATGAATTGATCGATAATCCGCACTCAAAGCCAGATTTAACCTCCTTCACATCGTCTTTAAACCTTTTTAAGGTATCCAGTGCACCTTCATGAATCACAACGTTATCTCTGAGAATTCTAACTGATGAACCTCTTTTAACAACTCCCTCAGAGACATAGCAACCGGCAACCATACCAACTTTTGAAATCTTAAATACCTGTCTTATTTGGACTAAACCAAGAATAGATTCTTTTTTCTCGGGTGCTAATAATCCGGACATCGCTGCCTTTACCTCGTCGACGGCTTGATAAATCACGTTGTAGTAATGTACATCAATACCGTTTGACTCAATTAATTTACGAGCAACTGAATTTGCTCGAGTATTGAATCCTATTATTACGGCGTTTGATGCTAACGCGAGGTTGACATCGGATTCCGTTATCCCCCCCACTCCTGAGTGCACAATATTCACCTTGACCTCCTGAGTTGATAGCTTCTCAAGAGACTGTCCGAGCGCCTCACAAGATCCTTGAACATCAGCTTTAACGATTAGAGATAAAGCGTTTGTTTTTCCAGCCTCTAACTGGCCAAACACATCCTCAAGGCTGGCTGCTTGCCTTTTTGCCAGTTTAATTTCCCTGTATTTGCCTTGTCTAAAAAGAGCAATTTCTCGTGCCTTTCTCTCCTCAGATAAAACAATCACATCTTCTCCAACGTCTACAACCTCTGAGAACCCTTGAATTTCAACGGGAATTGATGGGCCAGCTTTGTTAATTTTTTTCCCCGCCTCATCCAACATCGCCCTGACCCTACCATATACAGCTCCTGACAAAATGACATCACTTCTCTCTAAACTCCCTGATTGCACTAGAACGGTGGCCACCGCCCCCCGTCCTTTATCAAGACGAGATTCAACAACAACACCTTTCGCGTTTCCTTCATCGGGTGCTTTCAGCTCAAGAATCTCGGCCTGAAGCAACAGCGATTCTAATAACTGATCAACTCCTTGACCGGTTTTTGCCGAAAGTTCTATAAAAATATTTTCACCGCCCCACTCTTCTGAAACCACTTCATGCTGAGCAAGCTCCTGTCTTACTTTTTCAGTATTGGCTTCGACCTTATCAATTTTATTAATAGCAACTAACATGGGGACACTAGCTGATTTGGCATGATTAATTGCCTCCAAAGTTTGAGGTTTAACTCCATCATCAGCTGCTACTACTAAAACCACAATATCTGTAACCTTCGCACCTCTGGCTCGCATCGCTGTGAAGGCCTCATGCCCAGGAGTATCGAGAAAGGTGACGGTTCCCTTAGACGTATCTACATGGTATGCCCCAATATGCTGCGTTATTCCACCCGATTCTCCGCTAGCTACTCTAGTAGTTCTTATGTAATCGAGAAGTGAAGTTTTGCCGTGATCAACATGGCCCATTACTGTAACCACCGGTGCTCGTGCTTTCAACGGGGCTTCTTGATTTTGGTTCTCCTTTAAAAAGGACTCTGGATCGTCTAACTTTGCCGCTACTGCAATATGACCCATCTCTTCAATTACAATCATAGCCGTGTCTTGGTCCAAAACTTGATTTATAGTAACCATTTGACCCATTCCCATGAATGTCTTAATGACCTCCGCTGCCTTTACTGACATTTTATGGGCTAATTCAGCTAGTGTAATTGTCTCTCCTACTGCTATTTCCTTTGCTGACACCTCCACTTTATCTTGCAAATCTTCCGTTATCTTTTTTTCTACTTTAGTCCTAGCGGGTCTAGATTTAACATATCGATTATTTCTCGAATTTGCTCCGAAGTTTCCGCGAGCCCCCGTGTCTTTTCGAGCGCCGCCCTCATCTGACCAAGTACTATTTTTTGCCTTATTCTCACCTTTCTTTTGTCTACTAGTCGAAGCTTTTCTGAGTGTTTTTTCGCCCGGTGTTGATTCCTTTGTTTTTGGAGTCTCAGACGGTTTTTTTTCTGGTTTTTTATTACTATTTACTTTCTCGGCCTGTGGTGGGTCAGCAGCATTTGGAGGACCGTTCGGATCCCCTTTTTCTGATTGCTCAGTTTTACTCTCTTGGACTTTTTCCGAGGCACTTTGGGCTACTACCTTTTTATCTATATTTTTTGCCTCGTTCTTTTTGTTTTTGGATTCTTTCGTCTCATCGAGCTGAGTGCCTCCCTGACCTTCTTTTTTTATTTCATCTTGATTTGCTGGGGATTGTTCTTTCTCCGACTCGTGCTCAGCTCTTTTAACGAGAACTCTTTTTTTTCTGACCTCCACCTGTATAGTCCGAGCCTTGCCAAAATTATCTGATTTTTTAATTTGGGTTGTCTTCCTCCTCGTGAGAGTAATTTTATCTTTGGTCGCTTTACCGCCCTGAGATTGGCGCAAATAATCTAGGAGTTTGGCTTTGTCACTTTCGGTAAGCAGAGAATCCTCCTTGATCGGCTGTTTCACACCGGCTTTCTGTAGCTGTTCAACTAGGCGACTAGCCTCTAATTTCAATTCTTTTGCAAATTGTGAAACACTGATTTCAGGCATGTTTTCCCTTTAATTTTCTTTAAACCAAGGAGCCCGAGCCGCCATTATGAGGGCCTTCGCGGGTTCTTCATCAAGACCAATTAGATCCACAAGGTCGTCAGCAGCCAAGTCTGCGAGTTCTTCTTGACTATTAATTCCTTTCTCCAACAACAATGCAATAATTTCTTCTGAGATGCCCTCAACATTTGACAATTGTCCGTCTGTGGCCTCCGCCTCCTGATCCGTTGCGATAGCATCCACCAGCAAAGAATCCCTAGCTCTCTTTCGTAGCTCGTCGACCATTTCAGATTCAAAAGATTCGATCTCCATCAACTCATTTACAGGAACATAGGCCACCTCCTCAAGGCTAGTGAACCCCTCTTGAATTAGGGTGTTGGCCAAATCTTCATCAACATCTAATCGCTCCATGAAGAGTTGTCGAACTACAGAAGCCTCCTCCGCACTTTTCTTATCAGCTTCCTCTTCAGTTACTATATTAAGATCCCAGCCTGATAGTTCGCTAGCAAGTCTGACGTTTTGCCCGCCTCGACCTATTGCTTGTGCAAGATTTTCCTCATCAACTACAATGTCCATTGTATGTTTTTCTTCGTCAACCGTTATCCTAATAACCTCCGCAGGAGCCAATGCGCTGATGACAAATTGCGCAGGTTCGTCAGACCACAAGATGATATCAACTCTCTCTCCTGCCAATTCAGAAGTAACTGCCTGAACGCGAGAACCTCTCATTCCAACACAAGTGCCAATTGGATCTATTCTTGGGTCGTTTGATTTCACTGCTATTTTAGCCCGCGCACCTGGATCTCTCGCCGCCGCCTTGATTTCTAGCAAACCCTCTTCAATCTCCGGGACTTCCAATTCGAAAAGTTTGACAAGAAAATTTGGTGTAGTTCGTGACAGTAAAAGTTGTGCACCCCGAGCTTCCCTATCGACGTCAACCAAGTAAGCCCTCACCCTGTCACCGATTCTAAGGTTCTCCTTTGGTATCATTTTATCCTTTGGGAGACTAGCTTCTATTCGGCCTGAATCAATAATCGCGTTACCTCTCTCTAAACGTTTTATGCTTCCTGTAACAATTAATTCGTCTCTGTCCAAAAAGTCATTCAGAATTTGATTTCTTTCAGCTTCACGAATTTTTTGCAAAATAACTTGTTTAGCAGCTTGGGCTCCTATGCGTCCAAATTCAATAGGCTCAAGCGATTCTTCCACATATTCATCCAAATTGAATTCAGAATTAATTTTTTTTGCTTCTGACAAACTAATTTGCAAATTCGAGGACTCTAAGGTTTCATCGTCAACAATAAGCCATCGTCGAAAACTTTGGTAATCCCCTGTCTCAGTATCAATAGATACCCGCACATCCATTTCGTCCTTCATTTTCTTTTTTGTTGCTGAAGCAAGAGCTAATTCTAATGCGCTAAAAACAATAGTTTTCTCAACATTTTTTTCCATCGAAAGAGCATCCACCAGCATTAATAATTCCCGATTCATTTAACTCTCCATAACTGGCACTGGCACTAACCGGGCCTTTTCGATACTGATAAGCGGTATTTGATTTTTTTCGGCCATATCCGATAATATGAAGATAGATTGATCATTAACATCGCTTATCACTCCAGAAATATTCATACCTCCATTAATGGGGGTATTGAGTTTTATATTTACTAATGAACCTTTGTATCTTTTAAAATGATCAAGTTTTCGCAATCTTCTATTATTCCCCGGCGACGAAACTTCAAGTCGATCATAGCTATAGCCCTCAACTTCGAGTACTCGCGTGAGGTAATTACTTACATTGACGCAATCGTCAATCGTCACTGCTCCATTGTTTTTATCAATAAAAATTCGTAACGATTTGCCGTTTTGAAACCGCTCAAGATCAATCAGTTCACAACTTAAGTTTTTAATTGAATCCTCCAAAACCTTAATAAGATCCATTGGCTACCTTTGTAAAAAAAAATGGGCATCAGCCCATCCCTAACAGTAAAAACCTAACTATCAATTAAACGATTGGAAAGGCCTACCAACTATTTTTAACTCTTGGTGCTTGGTTGCGGGGGCAGGATTTGAACCTACGACCTTCGGGTTATGAGCCCGACGAGCTGCCAGACTGCTCCACCCCGCGACTGTAACCGCGAATTTTAGCAGCCACCCAAAGTTCCCGTCAATGATTATCGGATTAGTCTTTAGCAATCCATTCAAGAAGTAAGCGCCATTTCCGCTCTTCCTCCTCCTTCATTGAAGGAGACAAATCACATAACCCTAGTCCGCTGAATGCGGCGTTTGCGTACATTTGTGTATCTTTTATATACGTCAAAATCGGCACGTTATATTGTTCCAGAAAAAGACGGAGAGTAGCAGCGGTTCTCGTTCGCGCATCAACCCGCATACCTACCATCCCAAAAAAATCGTTATCATTTCGATTTCTAGCCTCTACCGCCAGCGCGTTGATAAAACCGTCTACGGCCGTGAGATCGAACATCGATGGCTGCACCGGAATGACAACTTTTTTCGCCAATTTTAGTGCTCTTTTCAGCGTTTTGCTCTGCATAGCTGCAGGAGAGTCAATTATGACGAAACCACTCCGACCGCTCTTGTCATAATTTGGTTTAATTTCACTTTCTTCACCCATACCTTCAATCTTTGAAAATTTATCTCCCCGCAGGGCTAACCATTTTGACGAAGATTTTTGGGGATCAAGATCCCATAATTTGACCTTAAAACCCGAATTTGCAAGAAGGCAGGCTAAATTGGTCGCTAATGTGGTCTTGCCGCTCCCTCCTTTTGGATTAGCAATTAAAATAGTTGTCGGATTATGGATTTGATTACCCTTATTAATTTTGTGTAAAACACCCATTCCTGAATTATCTACGAAATATCAAGCTCTTTCTGCAGTTCCAATTTGTCGCTCTGCTCCTCTCTCATAGCCACTGTTTCAATCAGCGAATCTACATTTTCGAGTGGAGGCAGCTCATGAATACCCTTAAGACCCAAGTCGTTTAAAAAATCTTTTGTAGTCGCTAGTAATGCCGGTCGACCTGGAGTTTCTCTAAACCCGATAGTCTCAATCCAACCCCGAGCCTCGAGCAGCCGCAAAATATTTGCTGATACTGATACTGATCTAATGTCTTCAATATCCCCTCGTGTAACTGGCTGCTTGTAAGCGATAATAGCAAGGGTTTCCATTACTGCTCTTGAATACTTTGGCGATTTTGCCGGTTTAACGAGATTCATTGCGTCTTGAACTTCTTTTTTCGACTGAAATCTCCAACCGCTTGCAACTTGGACCAGTTCAACCATTTTTCCCTGCCAGGATTCCTTTATAGAATCCAAAACATTCTTTAACGGAGTTTCAATACCTTTACTGTCAAGAACCTTCTTAAGTTGCTGGTTGGAAAGAGGTTCCTCTGAACTCATTATTAGACCTTCGACCAAAATTTTTATTGACTCCTTATCGTCGACTATTTTCATGTTAACACTTGAATATATATGGGAGACATAATGCCTTGCTGAGATAGTTTTATTATTCTCTCTTTACCTAATTCTAAAACGGCCAAAAAACTGACAACCATGAGGGCTACTCCCCCGTTTGGGTCAAATAATTCATCAAATTTGACTACCCTTTTTTTATCTAATAGCCTCAATATTTTTGTCATTTGATCCCGCACCGATAGCTCCTCTCTTTCCACCTCTATGCCTTGCATGGTTTCAGTTCGTGAAAGAATATTTAACCACGCTATCCGCAAGTCCTCGATTTCAATCTCTGGAAAAATGTCTTTCCTGCTTTCATCGACAAGAATCTTCGCCACACCAAAATCACGATCCAACAATGGTAATTCTTTTATAGCTAAAGCCGCTTTTTTGATTCTTTCATATTCTATCAACTTCCGAACAAGTTCAGCTCTTGGGTCCTCAACATCTTCCGTCGGAGATTCTACCCTTGGCAATAGCATTTTTGATTTAATTTCCATTAACAAAGCTGACATCAACAAATACTCAGCCGCAAGTTCCAATTGACTTAGTTTCATCGCCTCTACATAACCCATATACTGTTTGGTCAACTCAGACATCTGAATATCTAGCACGTCGAGGTTATGCTTTCTTATCACGTAAAGAAGCAAATCTAATGGTCCTTGAAATGTCTCTAAAACGAGCTCCAAAGCGTCAGGCGGAATGTACAAATCACGCGGAATTTCAGTGATTGCGCTTCCTCTGTAACGACCAACAAATTTTTCGGGATTTGATTCTGAAATGTCTGTACCAGCATCCATGTTAGTTCCTTGTCAGCTTCCCGCAAAAGACCTAATTCGTCAAAATAATTTACACTAAACTCGCCAAAAATGCACAAATTTTTTTACCTACTATCTATGTGAACACCAATTCTCCATTACTCTCACTAATGCGAATGGTGTCCCCCGGCTGATATTCGTATTCAAGAATTTTTTTGGCTAGTGTGTTTTCAATCGTTGTTTGGATTGCTCGTTTCAGTGGCCTTGCTCCGTACGAAGGGTCAAACCCAATATCTAGCATTCGCGCAATCGCAGCACTATCGATTTCCAAGTGCAAATTTGATTTGACTAGACGGTGTTTCAAGTTGTCTAGCTGTATTTTTGCTATTAAATTCAGCTGCTCCCGTCCAAGAGAGTGAAATACTACTGTCTCATCTATTCTATTGAGAAATTCTGGTCTGAAAAATTCTTTGACGTCCGTCATTACTGCGGCTTTTATTTCTTTATATTCTTGCCCCGCCGCTTCTTGTATTTTTTGAGACCCCAAATTTGAAGTCATTACGATTACAGTATTTTTAAAATCAACTGTTCTTCCATGTCCGTCAGTTAAACGACCATCGTCTAGAACTTGCAGCAAAACATTGAAAACATCAGGATGGGCCTTTTCGACTTCGTCTAACAAAATAAGCGAGTAAGGCCTACGTCTAACAGCTTCTGTAATTAAACCACCGTCTTCATAACCGACATATCCTGGCGGCGCACCAATTAATCGGGCAACCGAGTGCTTCTCCATAAACTCAGTCATGTCGAACCTTAACAAGTGATCGGTAGAGTCAAACAGAAACTCCGCCAAAGCCTTACATAATTCTGTTTTTCCTACTCCAGTGGGTCCTAGAAAGAGAAAAGAACCATCAGGCCGGTCTGGATCTGATATTCCAGCTCTTGATCTACGAATTGCATCTGAGATAAGTTTGACTGCCTCGTTCTGTCCTACGACTCTCTCGCAAAGTTTTTTCTCCATGCTTACGAGTTTCGCCCTCTCCCCTTGAACCATTTTTGCAACTGGGATACCCGTTGCCTTTGATACAACTTGAGCAATTTCATCCGTACCAACCCGTGTTCTAAATAACTCGTTATCATTTTGCAAATCATCAGATTTTTCAGCTTTGTTGAGTTGTTTTTCGAGCGCTGGGATTTCACCATACTGGATTTCGGAAACCCGATGCCAATCTCCGTCTCTCTTAAATAGGTCTATTTGTCGTTTTAGCTTGTCAATTTCCTCTTTTACTGCTTGCACCCCGTAAACGTCAGCTTTCTCTTGCTGCCATATTTTTTCTAGCTCAGCATACCTTGCTTCGATATCAACTATTTCTTGATGAATTAAATCCGAACGTTTCCGTGATTCCTTGTCCTTTTCTTTTTTTACTGCCTCACCTTCAATTTTCAACTGAATTAAACGCCTCTCTAACTTGTCTAGCGCCTCAGGTTTAGAGTCAATTTCCATTTTTATTAATGCACTCGCTTCATCAATAAGATCAATAGCCTTGTCCGGCAAAAATCGATCCGAAATATATCGATTCGACAACTCTGCCGCCGCTACGATTGCAGGGTCTAATATTTCAATCCCATGATGGAGCTCATACCTTTCCTTCAACCCTCGTAAAATCGCAATTGTACTTTCCACGGTAGGTTCATTAATGATTATTTTTTGAAATCTTCGCTCCAAAGCAGCATCTTTTTCAATATATTTTCTATATTCATCTAGGGTCGTAGCGCCGATACAATGAAGTTCGCCTCGAGCTAACGCTGGTTTAAGCATATTCCCGGCGTCTATAGCCCCCTCAGATTTGCCAGCTCCCACCATGGTGTGGATTTCATCAATAAAAACAATAGTGCTACCCTGAGTCTTACTTATATCTTTTAAAACTGCTTTAAGACGTTCTTCAAAATCGCCACGAAACTTTGCGCCCGCCAAGAGTAAAGCTATATCTAGAACCAATATGGTCTTATTTTTTAGGGAATCTGGAACTTCTTGGTTTACAATTCTTTGAGCTAATCCTTCAGCGATTGCTGTTTTACCAACTCCGGGAGCGCCTATCAACACCGGATTGTTTTTTGTCCGCCGCTGTAATATCTGTATACATCTCCGGATTTCGTCATCTCGCCCTATAACCGGATCAAGCTTTCCCTCTTTTGCTTTCAGGGTTAAATCATAAGTGTATTTTTTTAACGCCTCTCTCTGAGTTTCGCCGTCAACCGAGGAAATTGAATCGCCGTCACGAAGCAGCTCAACATTTGTCTTCAATGCAGCATTATTTAATCCATTTTTTGTTAACAACTTTTGGAGATCAGTCGAATTTGAACTCACTATCCAAATAAATAGTTCAGTTGATATGAACTGATCTTTCCTCTTTTTTGATTCTTTTTCAGTCAAATTAAGGATTTTAATGAGTTCCCTTGAAAAACCTATTTCTCCAGTTGGATTTTCTATTCTTGGTAGTTGACTAATGCTTTCCAAGAGAGCAGCCTTTATACTTTCTATGCTCCCGCCCGAGCGACTAATTAAGTTTTTGGCTACCCCGTCAGAATCATTTAAGAGTGCAATAAAAACGTGAGTGATCTCGACGTAGGAGTTGTCAAGGGAGATAGCATTGGTTTGCGCTTCGGCTAAAATATTTTGAAACTTCGTGGTAAATTTATTTATTTGCATAATTTTGCTCTAAATTGTCTAGACTTAACGATTATATTGAGGTTAAATCAATAAATCTCAAGGCCTTAAAACCGTCCCCGAAACAAATTAGATACAATAGTCGCAAAATGGTGGTGGGTAAACAGCAATAGATTCCAAATGCATATTATTTTATATATATTTTTTCTAGCAAATTTATCGGTAGCCGATGAAAACGTCGAACCAAGCATTCAGTATATCCAAGTAGGGGTAAAGGAAAGAGCCCCCTCTACCGCTGAAGAAATATTAATATCCGAAGCAAGACTAGTTGCCAAATTGTTGAAGAAAAAGCTGGGGAATACCTTAAAAAAATCTATACAAACGTCCGGAGTACCCGCATCAATAAAAGCTTGCAGTGAGTTAGCACCAGAAATTGCGATTGATTTATCCAAACAGTTTGATGCTAAAGTCACTCGCGTTAGCCTCAAACATCGCAACCCATTGATAGGAGCTCCGGATTCATGGGAGCAATTGGTTTTGACGGAGTTTGATGATAACAAAGCAATACTGTCTTCGAATACTATTTTAGAAAAATCGGCAATCGTCAATGAACCACGAGGATTTTACTTTAGATACATGCAAACGCTTGTCGTCAAACCCGTCTGTTTAAGTTGTCATGGAAGAAAGTCAGATATCACAACTGCTGTTGAGTCGAGAATAGAAAAAAATTATCCCAACGACATAGCAAAAAATTATGATTTAGGAGATATACGAGGGGCGATTTCTATCAAAAAACTTATTAAATAGAATTACGCTTCTTAACACGAGCTTTTTAAATTCAGCAAATAATGTATGCAAAAAAAAAATGTTCAAAACAGTCTGCCCGAATATTAACCATATTACGCAAGAAGTAAAAATAGCCATCCAGGAAGACGTAGGCTCTGGTGATTTGACAGCTGAACTTGTTCCCGCTGATGCTGAAACAAATGCTGTAATAATAGCTAAAGAAGACGCGATTCTTTGCGGAATTCCATGGGTCATAGAGGTTTTTTCTCAGATGAACCCGAATATAACAGTACACGCTTTGAAAAATGATGGTGATCATATTTTAGTAGGTGAAACAATATGTCAAATTTCTGGATGTGCGCGAAGCATATTAAGCGGTGAAAGAACTGCTCTTAATTTTCTGCAAATGCTCTCTGCAGTCGCGACTAAAACAAGTAACTTTGTTAAAAAAATAACAGGGTTGAACTCAAAAATATATGACACCAGAAAAACATTACCTGGACTAAGATACTCGTTAAAGTATGCAGTTAAAATTGGAGGTGGTAACAATCATCGATTGGGCCTTTTTGATGGTGTCCTAATAAAAGAAAATCATATTGCAGCCGCAGGGAGCATCAATAAAGTTATTGAAAAGACTAGACACTTTCATAGCAGCATACCAATCCAAATCGAAGTTGAATCAAAAGACCAATTGAAGGAGGCTCTATCCTCCGGTGTGAAACTAATATTACTCGACAACTTTTCAATAGATGATATTCGGAAAAGTGTCATATTGTGTAAAGGTAAAGCTATGTTAGAAGCATCTGGGAACATTGATTTAAAAAATATTCGTGACGTTGCCAACACTGGTGTTGACAGAATATCTATCGGCGCTCTTACTAAAAATGTAAAAGCCATAGATTTATCAATGCGATTTATTTAAAGAGTGACAGTCTATATATAGCCTTTAATTAACTTGGCAATTTCCTCTCTGTTGGCGGCCACCGAATGAGGCTTATCACTTCTCGCTATAGCTATGTCGGGGTCTTTGAGGCCGTGTCCTGTGAGAGTGCAAACAACAGTCGATCCTGGGCTTATCTTATCGTTCCCCAAATCTTTTAGGACGCCAGCCACCGCGACCGCTGACGCCGGTTCGCAAAATATACCCTCGGTTTTTGCCAGCAATTTTTGTGTTTGCAAAATTTCTTCATCGTTACATTCATTAAACCAGCCGCCTGATTCACGGATAACGTTCCAAGCGTAGTCCCAAGAAACTGGCGATCCTATGCGAATAGCGGTTGCCACCGTCTCCGGATTACTAATTTTTTCTCTCCTCATAAATGGCGCGGCTCCTGCAGCTTGGTAGCCTAAAATGGTGGGCCTATCGTTTGAAAAGGGTTTTTTTTCAGTTTCATAACTTCCAACGGATTCCTGAAAACAACAGCTTTTTCCGCTGGCTTCGCTATAACCCATCCAATGAGCCGTAATATTACCCGCGTTTCCAACAGGCAAAGCATGAAAATCTGGAACATATCCAAGTTGTTCAATTATTTCAAACGATACAGTTTTTTGCCCATGTAACCTGAAGGGATTGACTGAATTTACAATTTCCAGTTCGCCGTTTTGCCCAATCTCTTCCACTAAACGCATTCCGTCATCAAAATTTCCTTCGATTTGGATGACAACCGCCCCATGCATCATTGCTTGCGAGAGTTTTCCCAAGGCTATTTTACCGGAAGGAATTAAAACAAAACTAGCTATCCCCGCTCTTGCCGCATATGCAGCCGCTGCGGCAGATGTGTTACCCGTCGATGCACAAATCACAGCTTTAACCCCTTTTTCTACAGCTTTGGATACGGCCAAAGTCATCCCCCTATCTTTAAATGAACCCGTGGGGTTAAGCCCTTCAAACTTCGCATATAATTTGATTTTATGTTTGAACGGTTGAATCAAATTTTTAAGTTCAACTAAAGGGGTATCCCCCTCCTCTAAGGAAACTATAGGAGTATTGCTAAGCACTGGAAGCCTATCTCTATATTTTTCAATTAAACCCACTATTTACCTCTTTTTAATTTTATTTTAGTCCCAAATCCTGAATTCTAAGTAATTTTATGGCCCCTTCCACAAAATCTAAATGTTGTATTTTCGATATGGCGTCATTTATATCCCGCTCTATTGTTTCATGCGAAATTATTACAACCTCCACCGAAGACCCATACCCGATCGGCTCTCCCTGAAACATAGCCTCAATGGATATCGATAAAGTCGCTAATAATTTTGTAATCTTGGCCATTACTCCGACTTGATCTTTTACGGCAAGTCTCAGATAGTATGAGGCACGTGTGTCGTCAATTGGCAAAACAGAAATAGAATGTTTGTTTATTCGATAGGCAGTGTAAGGCACATAATTTTCAGAATTTGCTGATCTTAGTCGACAAATATCAATGATATCGGCAATGACAGCTGATGCAGTAGCTTCTCCTCCTGCGCCTTGACCGTAGAATATCGTCGGCCCAACGGCATCGCCATAAACCATTATAGCATTCATAGCCCCATCCACATTAGCCATTAAATTTTTATGAGGCACTAATGTTGGATGCACCCTAAGCTCAATCCCCGATTGAGTTAATTTAGCGATTCCGAGCAATTTTATTCGGTACCCAAATTTTTCAGCATAATCAATGTCTTTTAATTCAATATTTGATATGCCTTCGGAATAAACTGTTTGATAATTAATCTCAACACCAAAAGATAGGGAGGCGATAATTGCCAATTTGTGCGCGGCGTCAATACCCTCTACATCATAAGTAGGATCTTGTTCTGCATAGCCTTTTTTAATGGCTATAGCTAAAACATCTTTGAAGTTTGACCTCGATTTTTGCATTTCCGTCAGAATATAGTTTGTGGTACCGTTGATAATTCCTGCAACTAACGTAATTTGATTTGCGGAGAGTCCCTCACGAATAGATTTTATTATGGGCACACCTCCAGCAACAGCGGCTTCATAAAGCAGCATCACCTCGTTATTTTCTGCAAGTTTAAATAATTGACGACCGTGCAAAGCAATTAATTCTTTATTAGCAGTAACTACATGTTTTTTGTTTTTTAAAGATTTCTCTATAATGGATTTTGCAGACTCTATCCCCCCAATTACTTCAATAATAATATCAACATCTGAATTGATAACTTCTAGAGGATCGGAGCAAACTCGAACGGACGAATCCACAAAACGCGCCGCCCTCTTTGGGTTTCGGATACATATCAAGGAAAGTTGAAAATCATGTCCTAATCGACATTTAATATCCTCACGATTTCTACTCAAAACTGTATATACAGCCGAGCCTACAGTCCCGAACCCAATCAGTCCCAACTTGATTGATCTCATAAGGCTATTTGAAAAAGTAAATAAAGTAGCAAAATTCTACAAAACCCCATCTCTGCGAAACATATCTTTTATACCGCGAACAGCTTGCCTAATCCGCTCTTCATTTTCAATCAGAGCCAACCTTAAGTAACCCTCGCCGTATTGACCAAAGCCAATCCCGGGGGAGGCCGCAATTTTACTCTCTTTTAATAATTTTTTGGAAAATTCTAAAGATCCCATCCCAGAGTATAGCTTGGGAATTTTCGCCCAAACATACATCGATGCACGGGGTTTATCAACAAACCAATTTGCAGCGCGTAGCCCGTTTACCATGACATCTCTTCTTTTTTGATACTTTCTACGAATCTTCTCAACACAGTCCTGCGATCCCTCTAAAGCAACTATTGAGGCTACCTGCAACGGAGTGAAAGTTCCGTAATCATGATAACTTTTGATCCTGGCGAGTGCTTTGACTAATTTTTTGTTTCCAATCATGTACCCTATCCGCCAACCGGCCATATTGTAGCTTTTTGACATCGTAAAAAATTCTACTGCAATATCACGAGCTCCGGGTATTTGTAGGATAGATGGTGCTTTATAATCATCAAAGACTATGTCAGCGTACGCCAAATCATGAACAACATATATTTCATGCTCCAAAGCTAAACTAATAATTTTTTTAAAAAATTCCAAATCAACACATTCCGTAGTTGGGTTACTAGGAAAATTAATAATTAACATTTTTGGTTTCGGAAACGATTCTTTAATTGCCCTCTCCAACTCATCGAAAAAATCCACTTCAGGCGTATTTCTGACGTGCCTGATATCTGCTCCCGCGATAACTGGTCCATATATGTGGATTGGATAACTTGGATTTGGAACAAGAACAATATCCCCTTTCTCGAGCACGGCAAGCGCCAAATGAGCAATTCCCTCCTTGCTGCCGATCGTAACTATCGCTTCCTCCTCCGGATCAAGATCAATATCATATTGACTTTTATAACGGTCACAAATTGCCTTTCTAAGTCGGAAAATTCCCCGTGAAGTCGAGTATCCATGAGTATCACTTCTGTTAATTGATTCAACCAGTTTGTCAACAACGTGTTTGGGAGGAATTCCATCCGGATTACCCATTGATAAATCAATGATGTCTTCACCACGTCTACGGGCTTCCATTTTTAACTCCCCTGTTATATTAAAAACATACGGAGGCAGTCGATCAATACGCGAAAATTCACTCATATAGTTTAATTTTATTTTAAAATGCCGTTACAATGTTACTCATAGATAAATGCAAATTAGTGACAAACTAAATTGAAAATAAGTCTTACAAATATAGGCGATAAAAATTACATAACTGATTATGGGTCCAACTTTGTGTCCATAAACAACACAAGATACCGCGGAAATCTAATAATAACACCAGATAGCGTCGATGACACTTGGAATAATTCACCACCTTTCTCAGTGGAATCGATAAAATTTTTATCTTTTCTCGATGTAGAAATTTTAATCATTGGAACCGGCCTTAAACATCAGGTTTTGTCGCCAGCAACTATTCAACCATTGATTGAAAAACCTTTATCTTTCGAAATCATGAGCACTCCAGCTGCGTGCAGGACGTTCAATATTCTAGTGGCAGAGGACCGAAATATCGGAGCAGCTTTATTAATATAGTTCATAGATGATAATTCTGGAAGAAAGTCCACAGGATCTACCGGCTTACCTAAACGACGAATTTCAAAATGTAATTGATAATTTCTATTATCAAGCTCACCAATTTCCGAGATTTTTTGGCCTTGAGCCACAGATTGCCCCTCTTGAACCATTATGACACTATTTTTGGCGTATACGCTTAGATAACGAGAGTTATGTTTAATTATAATCATATTGCCATACGCTCTAATCCCACTCCCGCTATAAACCACAATACCCGGAGCGCTAGCCACAACCGACTGCCTACTTACACCTAAAATTCCTATACCTTTCGTATTCTCGCCGCTCCCAAAATCATAAGCTAATTGCCCTGTCGTAGGCCATATCCAACTAATATAGTTCGAACGTCCACCCCTCTGATTCGCAGAATCTTGTGATTTCTCTTTAACGCGCTTTACATTATCCTTTTTCGGCCCCTGAGTTGCTTTAATTTTATCCGGCGATAATTTTAAAATCATTCCTATAGAAATAATATTTGGATTGGGAATGTTATTCCATTTGGCTAATTCTCGGTAAGACAAGCCGTGGTCAAGCGCGATCTCTGTCAACGTATCTCCTTTTTTTACAACGTAGGTGGCAGGACGCCAATCTTGGTTTGAATCTTTTACCTCTTCCTCCTGCTTTTTTTTAATTTTATTTTTCTCTCCATTTTTTTCTGTGCTGGTAATAGGGTTTTTAATATTTACAGTACGATCAACAATAGGCGCCCTTCCGCCAGAAGTGGAGCAACCAGCCAAAAATATAACTCCGACAAAAAAAAAGATCATTAAAATCGGTCGACTCATAATCATCATTAAATCAAACCCGATAGCATCGGCACAAAGTTTACTCTTTCAAAGGATTTCTTTTCAATCCCTGCCTCGGTCTTAATAATTTTTACTAGCTGCTGATTATCCACACCAACCGGCATAACCAAAACCCCACCACTCTTTAGTTGGTTTATCAATGCAGTTGGTACAAATTCAGCAGCCGCAGTCACTACAATAGCGTCATATGGAGAATTTGCCTCATAACCCTGATATCCATCACCATGCCTTAATATAATATTGCGAAAACCCATTTTTTTGAGTCTGATTCGTGCACTATTGAGTAAATTCAAGTTTCGCTCGATTGAAAAAACCTGTTTCGCCAACTGAGATAAAATAGCAGCTTGATATCCACACCCACTCCCAATCTCCAAGACTCGAAAAAGCGTATTTTCTGATAAAACATGTTCACAAAGACGAGCGACAATAAAGGGATGAGATATGGTTTGCCCATATCCGATAGGTAAGGACACCATTTCATACGAACGAGTGTTTAGTGCTTCATCGACAAACATGTGGCGAGGAATTGTTTTCAATGCTGACAAAACACTTTCATTCTTTATGCCCTCTTCGCGCAATTTCTCTACCATCCGAGACCGTGTTCGATCTGAGGTCATTCCCTGTCCCTTACTGTTAATCACTAAACTCATCCAAGCTGATTAGGTCAGTCAAATCGAGTGAAAAATTTTCAAAAAAACTCGTATCATTATTTACTTTAGTTCGCAAAGATAAATCGACAGTCATTTCAGTAATAGAGATTTTTTTCTCCTTGATAACAAATAAATCTGTACCAGGTTCTAAAAAATCCGGAAAATCACCATGAGGCCCTATTAAATAACTTTTACATGTTTCATCAGTGGAGCCTAATCGCTGAGGAGGCTTGGACCGTTTGCGGCGTCCCAAGTGAGTAAATTCCACTTCGTTAGGCAAATCAATTTTGGAAAAAAAATAAGGAATGTTTATATTAAGTAAGAAAGGATTTCTTTTTGCGCCTGATACTTGATAATCATCGATAATTTTCTTAAAAATCTTTTTAAAGATAATTGCACTGTAAGAAAAATTATGGTGGTTTTTTTTTGTTACTTGCTGAGAGACTGCAATGCTTGGAATGCCGGACAAAAAACCCTCCATTGCGCCACCAACAGTTCCGGAGTATAGGGTGTCCTCGGCAAGATTTTCTCCCTCATTGATACCGCTGATAACAAAGTCTGGGGGAA
>MDTB01057493.1_pt1 | contig 25772 bp, 21 predicted proteins | sample 811161 | NCBI WGS metagenome assembly MDTB01 (sample SAMN05326650, study PRJNA326480) | marine metagenome | isolation source: seawater | place: Mediterranean Sea | collected 2009
GTATATTTTCTTTTACCGCCGTGAGTGCCTATCTGATATACTGACCTATACTGGTCTGGTTTCAAGATCGCTGTTCCCTTATGCCTCACACTCTTTAGAGGTCTTCTCAAAATACTAGGTCCAGGTTCTGTTGTTGCAGGGTATACATCAACAACCCACTCTCCATCTATTTTATAAAAAACTTTAAGAAAATCATCAAACTTTGATGCATCTCCTGACTCGTTTCTAACTCCAATTATATTTAAATTATAGTTGCCCTTCTCAAAAAAGGCATAACCCATATTGGTTACCACTCTCTTATACTGATCCACCATCATTCTGGCGGAAAGTCCCGTTAATCTAGACATTATGTTCCCTCCTTATGCTAACATTTTAAAAGTCTTTCGAACTGATCTTGTGCTGAATCCCCACTGCGGATCCCAATTAAGTCTCGCCATGTATGGTCTATTTACATAGATCCTATCCCTATCAGGATCGGCACCCCAACATTTGATTTTATTCTCTTCAGAATTGGAATCAATAACTTTAACGAGGTAAAAGGTTTTACCATTCCTTGTTTTTTTAACTAGAACTTCCCTTGGTATAAACCAACAAACCTGTAAATCTTGATCAAATTCAGAAATTGGAGGAATCATCAACTCATCGATCTTAGACTGCAGCGCTTCGTTCATAACAGCACTGATGGGGAAGATACCTACCAAATCAACAAGATACTGCAACTTCTCTTCTTCTGTAAAGTCTCCCTCTAATTGATAATTTTCTATATTTTCAATTAGGTTTTTTTCTTTTCTAGGTCGATCGACGGCAATAGCGGACCAAAAATGCTTTAATCCGGAAAACCTAGAATCCATCAAGCAATTAAGCGCCTGACTCCTACAGAGAGCATCGACAGCTTTCTTGTTTAGTTTAGAGTACACTATATCTTCATTAAACAAAAATTCCTCCACTGTGTGAAAAGGTCGATGTTTTATGATTTGCTCAATTGCAGTCGAACCAAGTCCCTTGATTGATGATAGGGGTTGTATTAGCGTCTTGCCATCTTCGCTGATTTCCCATCGAACTCCTGAAGTATTTACATTGAGTGGTTCGATCTTATAACCATAAGATTTTGCAATATTAATCGCTCTTTCTTTTCTCTTATCTGGTTCCTTATCTAAAAATGCTGCCAACCAGCACTCTGGGTAGTAATTTAGCAAATAAGCACATTGGAAAGACAAAACACAATAAGATACTGCGTGTGACTTATTGAATCCATACCCAGAAAAGTATTCAAACTTCTCCCACAATTCTCGTGCTTCGTGAGGTTTCATACCCTTCTCTAGACAACCATTCCTGAACTTGTCATAGATTTTATCCTTTTCAATCTGAGCGGATCCGGTGCCTTTTTTCGTCAGCAGTTTCCTCAGTTTGTTGCCCTCGTCTAGAGAGAGGTCCTTCCCCAACTTATGTGCCAACATGGCGATCTGTTCTTGAAAAATCAAGAATCCATAGGTCTCCTCAGTAATTTGCCTAACATATTCGTTAACATACTCTATGCCCTCTGGTTCTTCTTTTGCACCTACATACATCTTATCCACACCTGCGGACAAGGGTCCAGGTCGGTAAATAGATGTGATTGCTGCAAGGTCAGTTATATTGTTAGGTTTTGCCTGCTTACAAAAAGACTGGGCGCCACCTTCGGTAAACTGAAATATACCTGCCCACTTGCCTTCATGAAAAATGTTCCTCCAAACCTCATCGTCATCCAAGTCGATTTGCTCAGGATGGAGCACCTCATTATAAAATGCCCTAATATCATTAAATGTTGGGTTTTCATAACCCTTATACCTAACAAGCACGTGACGAATGGCATCCTCAATCATTCGCAATGATGCAAGACCTAGAATATCAAACTTAATGAACCCCATTGGTTCAAGATGTCTAACATTTTGCCCCTCCGACCAAGGAGTTTGTCTGACGCCACCAGAATTTATGAGCGGCATCCACTTGTTGAGGTCTTCACCAATAACAACGCCGCCAGCGTGTCTAGATGCGGATCGAGTTTGCCCATAAAGCGTATTGACGTGCGTCTTTACTTCCGGATATTTATCCAAAAACTTTTGTAATGATTCAGAGTACTCCATCAATTCATCAAAGGTTGGATTGTATACACCAGCGGTGATACCGTGCGCCTTCTTTGCCAGTGGAGTTGCCTCAAACACCATCTTGCTAGTAACAGAGTTAACTTCCGAAAATTCTATATTATAGAATTTTGAAATATCTTTAACTAGGGATCTAAGTTGAAGGGTGTTCCAGTTAGTAATAGGCACAACAACATCATCACCCCACTCATCAATCAGATGTTCCTTTAGAACCATAGGATCCGAAACATCATAATCAATATCAGGATATCCAGAACCGCCTTTTGTTAAAAATCTTTCAAATTGCAACCCGTAACGGATCGGATCGATCTGAGTAATACCTAAGGCATAGGCAACCAAAGAACCCGCCGCAGACCCCCTTCCTGCGCCTGTAAGTTGCATGTTTGTTGCCTCGTCTGAGATCTTTTTCATAGTGAGAAAATATTTACTGAATCCTCTCTCTTCGATAACGGACACTTCCTTTTTTAATCTCTCAACATACACGGGATTGTCAACGAAACCCTTCTCTTTGGCACCCGAGATACTCAAAATTGCGAGTGCCTCTCCTGCGGTCTGTCCCTCTGGTACCACGAAATCTGGTAACCGAACGTTATTATCTGGCATGAAGTCTTGTATTCTATTGAATGCGATATCATGGGTCTTTTCAATGGACTTTAGTATTAGGTCGTCGTCATACTCAACTCCGCACTGTTTTGAATACTTCTTATAACTTTCCCACATTTGATCGCCGTTTTTTGGATATAGTTCATAACCAACCTCTTCTACATCGATTGGCAAATCCTCACTTAACCACTCAACCTTACGACCAAGGAATCCCAACCTTTTATATAACTCTCTATCCTTCCACGCCTCTGGTGAATAGTAGTGTGAGTCAGCGGTTGAAATCAACTCAATACCAAATTCGTAATGCATCTGGATAATAAGTTGATTTAACTTGTGTTGCTCTGGGACATTATTCCACTGGAGTTCGCCATACCAACGGTCTCCAAAGATACCTTGCATCTTTTGTGTGGTCTCCCTCATAGCATCCAAGATAGCATCTTCGCCGGAGTCCCTATTTTGCCAATAACTTGAAGCATACACCCCACCAAGACAGGCAGACGCAGCGATCACGCCTTCGCTATGCTTTCTAAGAAGGGCATAATCTACCCTCGGGTATCGATAAAAGTTATCACCAGAGTAAGACTTAGATATCATCTTGTAAATATTCTGTAGTCCTTTCTGGTTTTGTGCCAATAAAATTAAATGACTACGGCGGTTTAGTGCAGACTTGATCCTTTTCTTGGATGCCTCATTCTCTACAGTGGTGCCAGTTTGAACGTCTTTAAACGCTTTCTTATTTTTAGTTTCCTCTTTTGCCTTTTCGTAATCCTGTTTCCAGTTTGCGATACTGGGTACAAAATATGCCTCACACCCAAAAATTGGTTTAAATTCTTTACCTTCGGACTTCATCTTTTTTGCATGCAGTACCTGGTATGCTAACCCATTGGCATTTCCATGGTCAGTGAGAGCAAGAGCACTCATTCCATTTTGATATGCAAAATCCATGTGTTGTTGCGGGTACCCCAAGGCATCGAATATGGACCCCGCGACAGAGTGGGCATGCAATCCTACAAATGGTATGGACGGGGATTCTCTTTCGATATCAATCATTTAATTTCCTTTCTTGTTTTTTAAATGCAACATCAAAACAATACCGATACTGAGGTTGGATACTTAAGGGGTTTTTCCACATTTGTACGTACTCATTCCAGTCTTGTATGTTGTTGTAACTATCGATTTCTAAAGTTTCAATTTGTTTTTTTACTATATCATTATTTAAGATTTTGTCAATACTAAAATGCGTTTTAGGACTCATTCTTTTAAATAAATAATTGATGTGCTTTACCTGCTCTATTCCCAATGAAAAACCCAAATGGTGACCGGTCAGGGCGCTCTCACCACCACACGTCAGGAAAAAAGAGTCATTGTTAGCAATGTGTCCTCTTATTTTATTTATCTGTGGATTGTAAACACCGTAAGGACTCGACACATAATACTTATTTGGCACAATCCATTTTGATATTTTACTGCTGGCATGGAAGCAGGCATTAATACCATCAATAATCGCTGCTCCAAGACCAGTCTTGGTTTGGTGCTTATAGGACAGTGGTGCATAAAAAATCGGCACTGTTCTTCTGTTGTCTTTTGGATATTTGGAATATTTGGCATGATCATAGTCATGCAAGTTTAATACAAAATCACCACACACGCTCTTTATTAACGGTGCTTCTTTGTCCGTGCAGACTATCCATATCGTATCACAACCCGCATAAGAACACTCAACAACTGACCTCTGTATGCTGTAAAATCCATTTCCTATAGGCAGCATGGAATTTGGGAAAAACGAATCAATGTCAGTGCGTAGTCCGGATACTGGTATTATACCCGCTACGTGTTTTGACAATGTCGAATGGGTTCTCTCTTCCATAATATTTAACCTTCTTTGTGCTCTTGTATATTGTCTGCTTGAGTGATTCTACAATTCTCTCGGTCACATAAGGTTTTGGTTTTCTTGGTCCCCTATTTGGGGATATTAATGGTCTTCTCAATCCATCTTCCAACAACAGTGCTTTTTCCACATGAAACCTTGACATGGTATCAGAATAATCAAAATCATTTAACTGTTCCCTATCCAAGTAAGAAATACAAATTATTTCTTTTTTACCGAAGAATCTCACCTCGTCAATATATGAATCGTCTATCTTTATCCGAGTCATGTTCATGTCTTCGACACTACAAAAAGGCAACCTCATAATATCTAAAACTCTGTACACATCCTCGTTTTTAATAGAAGATACTTCCAGATCAGTCTTTACTTTTTGATCCGAAAAAAGATGACAGCGTCGGAACTGTACTTCATGCCTGTCAAAATAGATCCTGTCACCTTGCAACCTTACGGAGAAAGGGGGTTCTGGATTTACGACCAGACCCCTCATCGAGATCATGAACTTTATAAAACTCCAAGCGTCTGAAATTCTATGAAAATATTGCTTTTCTATAATGTATTTTCTATCAAAAACATCAACATAATGCGGAGGGTCAAATCTTGTTAAGACTATTTTTTTGTTTTCTGTGTAAGACTTGAGAACAGAGTCAAAACAAGACCCGACTATCACATCACGGATCTTCAAATACAAATACCTATCTTATCATAGTACCTATAATGAGATGCTTTCGCTGGCAAGTAGTGTCTCGGCACCTCTAGTATGGCACCTTGATCTTCTCTGGGTAAACATATCTCGTCGATAATTGACATCAGATTATTATACATCGCAGCTGCATTAGCGGAAAGATTAAAATTGCTTCCCCCCGATGAAATTGCCAACTCATCCCAACCATAAAACGCCAAAGCAAAAGTATACATCTTAGTGTTTGGAGCGTTTGTTAGTGCGCGTTCCAAGTCATTACGATGAAACTCTGGGTTCATGAAAGATTGTTCGTCCTCATCTGTAAACACAATAATTATCCTGTCAGTGTTGGGTCGCCAGTTAATAATAAAATTGTCTTTTTCAGGAATTGAAACAACTCCCCTCACCCAATCACGATTATTGAGTTCCACGTTTAAAGGAGCAAGGTTTCTTAAAGATAGCATCACTGCATCAATAAGCATTTCCAATCCGCCATCAAACGATGCAACATCAAGTGCAATAAAGTCCGCAAAAAATTGCTGAAATGGGGAAATGTTAGAGACTAAAGTCAGCACCTCCAGATTAGAGCGAAGATTTTCAGGATCCGGAGTTCTGATCGGACCTACAATCAAACCCCAATGAATTGCTTCTTCGGCGGCAAAATGCTGCCCAAACCTAGAGAGCGCTTGAGTGATTGCCCTAATCTCTCCCCTCATAGACCCACTTGTATCTAAAACAAGCAGGATGTCAGTATCCCTGACCTCTTCGCCGTAATCAACTTCTCCGTCGCAGTCATTATCCGCTCCGTCGCAGACCTCCTCATCAGGTACAACCTCTCCGACACAAATATCTTGTGCCCACCCGCCATTATTATCATCGCCGCCCCATCGACCCTCAAAACAAGACTGTTCGCCTGGTGAACAGATTCCCACACCTAACGTATCTCTTGGTCCTGTATAGCATGCCCTGGTTAAACCCTCGTCCAAAAGAGCGTCACAATCCTCATCAAAATTATTGCAAACCTCCTCATCCAAGGGGCGTCCTAATCCGGGGTGACACTGGTCACCCTCATCAAGTGGTAAAAATGCACAAAGTGCCATGCATGGACTCATAAATATAACCTCGCAATCTACGTCCTGACACATACAAGACTTAAATCCCTGTCCACACATCAGGGGTTCCTCAGAGCACGGAAACAAGGCACCAACCTGGTCGATTGTACATACGCAATTTATTCCTTCGTCCGGAAGTCCATCGCAGTCGTTATCCAACCCATCGCATTCTTCATCAGAAGGCGCACGAGCGGTGCAGGAAGACCATTGCCCACCCAAACAACTTTCTACTCCACGCTCACAGAGCGTTTCACATTCACGTATCAAGTCCTCATCAATGCTACCATCGCAATCATTATCGATACCATCACAAACTTCCTGTGGCAGTTCGCCGCAATCATCGCATGCATTTCGCTGACCTTCATCAACAAGGGTATCGCAATCATCATCAATGAAGTTGCACACCTCCTCACTGGGTTCTCTATTTATACAATCAACAACCTGGCCATCCTGACAAATACCAATGCCCGGTCCACACTCATCTTCACAGATTATGGGGTCTTCGTCTATCCTATTGTCGCAGTCGTTATCGATACCATCGCAAACCTCTGGTTCGCAAGATGTACATTCGCCGTGGACAATGCTCCCCTTGTCACACAAAACGCGCTGCCTCCCTGTACGACCATCCTCTAATTGGCATTCAAACCACCTTAAAAAATCCCTTGTAGATCCAGGAGGGCACTCAAATGCTATCTCGCATAGACTTTGATGTAGTATCTGTGGCGGCGGACACTCAGGATCTTCACCAAAATCACAAGACTCTCCCAGATCATTGCAAGTTTCAATAGTTACCCTCATAGACTCAATTGATGTGCCGGGTCTTGGAGGGCAATACCACTCTTGTACGGTGCAACACTGCGGAAAACAGGCACAATATGATTGGTAATCATCAGTCGTAACACCTTCGCAGGGATCTACGTAGACATCTGGATCTGGCGCCGTAAAATCAAACACTTGCAATCTTTGATCTGAACGTTCGGCGTCGGGTGTGATACTTCTCGTAGCAGAGTCGACAACTTGTGGTACGACGGTTGCGTCATCACAAGCAGCGAGCAAAAATAAAAAAACTATTAACTTCTTCATGGTGTTCCTTTTTCTAATTCGACATGTCGTACAGATTTTATCAAATCCCTAAACTTTTTAACCTTTTTGGCGTACCTCATACCCCCCTTACTGGGTCTTTTACCCCGACAACGGAATCCTGCATTGTACGAACAAAGAGCGCGTCTTAAAACTTCTTGCTTGTCTCTTTTTGGGTTTTCGTAGTACTCAATCCACCAACGCAGTACTTTGGTACCAACCTTTATTGAGGTTCTTGGGTTTTTAAGTTGTTTGCAATTGTACTTTCTGTCTCCACTCCATGACCCACCAGTATATTTTGGTATAACCTGAGTCAAACCACAGGCACCTGCAGAACTAACTATGGTTTTGTAGAATCCGCTCTCAACATATATGACCGCTGCAACCAATTCAGGTTCTAGATTATTTGCCTTAGAGTGTTGCTCTATAATCGGGGCGTACTCGCATACCTTCTTTTCTTGATACTTGCCCAAAGGCAGAATTGAAATAATCGCTGCACACAAAGATATCGATACACTCATCTGTCCTCCTTGGATTTTGTAACTAAATCTGAACTACTCTGTATCTTTTCACCACCAACATTCCAAATCATGTCGATAGACATCTGTTCACAAAGACTTACCTCTGGAGTATTGTTGTTCTTTCTATCGCCGCCGTTGGCAAATATGTCCGGGGAGTGTTCCCTTATAGCGGCGCAGACAGATCCATCCTCATCCGACACTGGTACCACCTTATCAACTCCTCTGATTGCGAGGATTATCTCCGCCCTCTCAGTCCATGGCATAAAGATATATCCTTTTTTGCGCATCAACCAATCATCTGAATTAAGTGCTACTACAAGATTATCGCCGTGCTTTTGTGCGCCGAGGATCATTCTTACGTGCCCGATGTGAATTGGATCGAATCCGCCTGACAGCATAACTGTTTTCTTTTTCATTTCTCCCCCGTCTTAAGTCTTATGTAAGATTCCACAGAGCATGGAAAATGTTTCTTGACAATTTCCAAACATGCACGTGCAACCTGCTGTATTTCCCACTGTGCACCTTTATGAACCCTCAGAGACACAAACTTAAGCAGGTTATGTAAGTTAACTGTGCCATAGTATTGGGTGTAGAGGTTTTGTGGAAGAACGCCCCTTGCCTGCTCTCGACATATACCTGCGTCGATCATTCCATTATATAAAGACAGACTTGTAGAGTGGTGCTTTAATAATGCCGACGAGGCATCGTCAACGCCATGCATCAGGTAGGATGAATTTATTGTAGGGTTTATGAGATTATCACTACTAGCTTGTCTGTTAGATTTGTGCTGTGTCCTAAACTCCGAGGGGGCATAAAACTGCATATCTACAGAAGTATACCTACGACTGATTTCGTTATACGCCCAAGTGCGATGACGGTGGTGCTGACTCCTGATAAACAAAGGAACAGTAAAGCGCATCGTAACAGCACAGTGCTCAAATGGACTTGTGTGATTGTGCTCCATAAGGTAGTTAATAAGTTTTTGGTCTCTTTCATCCAACTCATCCTTTTCGGCGCCGAAACTTACCCTAGCTGCATTAACCACACTAAGATCACTACCCATATGAGAAATATATTCAACGGACCCTATGCCGTCACCAAACAAATCAATCTTCATATGGTCCTCTAATTATACCTACAATATAATTTTCCAGAATCATATGATACGTTCTTTTTTTAGTCTTCACTTCCTCAATCATCGACCGGTCGACAATGACCTCTTTCTTGTCTTGTACGATGCCATGCCTTAGTGATTGAAGGTTTTTTTTACAGTCAGCAGATACATCAACGACTGTGGCGCGGATATATCGTTCCTTCTCTTCCTTATAGTCTTCCGGCAGAATTACACCAGCTTCTCTTTCGCGATCCTCAAAGTGGGGAACTATAAGCACATGTCGGTTTACCGGCACCAATCTTTCAATACTAGACATCTGGTCCTCCAAAGTTTTTCTTAAGATGGTTAAAGTAATCAGAAATCATTTCTAGGTCATCTCCCTGCTTGAGCATTCGATAGACCTTAACCGCCATCCTCATATCTTCCTTAGATAACCAATCGTTCTCAGAATAACTTGCCCTGAGATCTCTCACTTGCTCTTTGTAAGGCGCCATGGCCTCCTCAAGAGCGACAAAAGATTTTATGAAATTGGTAATATATTCGTCTTTAGTTAATAAATTATCTTCGTTTGTCATGGTTTCTCCTTTTTTTTACACAAACACAATAACACAATGAATTATCAATTGCAAGTGCTATTACACAAATTTAACTTCGCAGGCGCCGCCAGCGCATGCAACCTCGCCTTTAAGATCAGTATTATCATCAGTCTCCACAACACGTGTTAAATCAACACTAGTGAGCGAATCCATCATCACGTCATGGGTTTCTTTAGAGCAATCCTCAAACGGCGCCTGGGTGTAGGTCCCACCATCATAAGGAAGCACAGACAGTCCATTGTAACTGTTTCTGTTTTCCCACATCCACTCTCCAACGTCAACCCATTCCGCATCTTTTATGGATATTGTAGCAGATATGTTATGAGTATTTTGTCCCTTTCTATATCCCGGTTTGACCCAATCATCTGTGATCTTCTTTACCCGTCGAAGCAACTGTAGTGCGGATTCTGTTCTAAGTATTGAACCCTCCGGAGCACTCTGAGGTATAGAAATCACCGCAGTGTTATGGGGACTGAAGTATTCATCTTCAATTAGATCTGGGTGACTTTCTTTTAAGTATGAATAAATGGGTTCATTTTTGCCGACTCTAATTCGTCGAATATAGTATTCAGCATGCCACGCGTGAATTCCAGATGAAGTGCCCAAAGCAAGACTGGTCGTGCCAGCTGGTTTTACGCAAGTTGTTCTGGCAGCCTTGTTTATTCCAATAAGGTTCGCCACCCTCTCATTTTCAGACTTCACAACGTTGGCGGCAGCGTTCATATCCATTTCTAAAACTTTGCCGGAGGCGATGCCTGTCATAGATACCCCGATAAGAGCATCTCTCTCTGTCGTTCTGCGCCATACATCTCGAAGATAGTGGAAGTCAGTGTAACTCGCCTGGATCGTACCTATAAATGCGGCGGCACGGACACGGTCCTCATAATCCTCCTGACTTGTGACGTCCGATACATTGACCTCTGTCAAATTACAGAACTGATATGGTCTCAATCCAATTTCACAACACGGGTTTGTTCCCCAATCCTTATCATTTGAAAAATAAAATCCTGGTTCGCCTGCGCCCGAAGCTTTCACACGATCCCAGAGATTCATAAAATACTCTTTTTCTATCTTGTGCCTTAACAGGACAACCGAATTGTTGGATCGCCCTCTCTGTGGATTAGTTTCCCACCAGTTACCAGATTTAGCAGAAATCATCTCTTCGTCGTCGGCGGAAAAAAGGGATATAAGTGCTGCGCGGCGGATACCACCTGCAAGCACGGCGTCTGCAATGTGACACACCATATCATGAACCTCGATTGGACTCAACTTGTCACCATTTTCTTTTTCTGAAAGCATACCCTCTAATTTTACTAGGCACTCTCTTAGCGGTTGGGGTCCGGGTGCTTTGCCGCCTGATGTCACTAGTGCTGCACCTTTAGGTCTTATATCCTTAAAATCAAATCTAAGTCTAGACCCACCATTAAAATAAGATCTAATTAGTGTTTTTACTGCGTCAGCCCACCCCTCGATTGAGTCATTGATTAAAAACCTTCTAGTTCTGTTAAAGTTCGGTTTTTGAATTTCTGGAAGTTTCTCCACGTGATGCTTTTGCACACTGTATCCGACACCAGTGCCGCCAAGTAATAAAAACATGGCCTCGCCAAACGACCTCCAGTCATCAATTGGCATATACGCACAATTAAAAACACGATTAGGTGCAACTTCAATTGGTTTGCCTCCAAACTGGAGTGATCTCATCGAGGGTAAAACCTTCTTATCAAAGACCAATTTATAATTTTTTCTAATCTGCAATTCCAATTCAGGAAACTTCTTTAGATGCATGTTCATGTTTCTTGTGACTAACTCATGCCATGTCTCTCTTCTTTGTTTTTCAGGATCATACTTGGCATATTTCATATGCACAGTAATATCAGATAATATTTCACTTGACAACTTCATTTTTTAATTACCCCCTTTCATCTTGTTGTATTTTTCTCTAAGTACTTCTTTTTGTCTTTTTGCAGCGTTTTTTACAATATTTTCCATCTCTTCATTTGATATAATCTTTGGCAGAACCTTGATTTTCACATTGGAAGTATCCATAAAAATCGGGTATATCAACCCATCTGGTCCATTTCTGTTTTTTGCAACAAATATGCGGCCGCCATTAACGGATTTGTCCTCGACAGTTCTGGATACAGAAAAAATAAAATCTGCAACAAAACATTTATTAAATGCTTCTGATATAGACTCCATCGTTATAACTTCTGCATTTAAACCCGATCTATTAGTCTGCGATGCTGTCCACAAGGGACATCCAATCTCTTGAGATATACCTCTCAACTCTTCATAGATCGCCTCTAGTTGGTGCCTCTTTTCCTCCCTGGAGGAACCTTCCGGTTTAAGAAGATCTGCATAATCTACAATAATCACATCCGGAATGAAATCTTGATTTTTCATTTTCTCGATATGATTCTTTATTGTTTGTATGCCTGCAGACCTTGTAGGATATTCTTTTACAATCAACTTGCCTGGTAAGTCCCTGAGGTGATCATAAATCTGCTCTTTATACACCCTCAACTCGTTTAGTTGATACCCAGTAATACAACTGTCGTACCTGCCTGCCACAACTGTGTCTGCAAGTTCCAATGTATAATGAACCACATTCTTTCCCGCCATTAAGGCAGCGGAACCCAAATGCACAAGCACCATAGACTTGCCAGCACCAGTTGGCGCTATAACAACACCCAACTCACCCTTTCCAAGACCACCCTTGGATATGCCATCCATGGGATCCCACCCAGTTGAAACGGGATCTCTCGCCTTCTTTTCAAATCTTCGCTCGAAGTCAACCATATAGTCGTAACCCAAATCATTTGACGTACCCAACTTCAGGGCATCGTTTATGATTTTTGCCACTTCATCAAAAGAGGACTTCTGTAGGAGAGGGACTGACTTAATCATTGCTTCTTGAAGTTTTTGCTTTTTGCAAAAATCAAGAGCGGTATCCTTGATGTATTCAGATTCTTTTTTATCAACTTCCTGAGATAAAACCCTGGCGTAATAATCTCTTAGCATCTTTTGCACCGAGTCTTGCTCATCTGAGAGTTCAGTACGCATGATGCTAGTCATTATTTTTCTTGTTGGATGTATTCCATACTTCTTCTTATATTGTTGGATTTTTTTAACAAATACACGAAGATGTGTCAGTTCCAAAAAGTTTACATCAAAGACTTCAAATATTTGATCTGCAAACGGACGATCGTCGAGCATTAAGTGGCATAAACTTTCTTGAAAACTTTTTCCAAATTTTGAAAAGTCTCTTTTCTGTTCTTGCATTAAAATCCATTCCAATCACTGATCATTGAATTGAATGTAGTGGTCATATATTCAATTCTGAGGGATGTCAACCCATCAATTGACATCATTTTGTTGACTTCTGTCCTGTTAAAAAGTGGTTCGTAGTCTTCGAACTTTCGCTCAACACCGTGAGCACACTTTGCAGAAATAAGCGGTGTGCTCAACTGCATTATGGAGTAATTATCGCATACTTTTTTATATTCTTCAATAACTTTCTGATATATCGCTAAATTTGATTCAACACTCTCGGCATGCTGCTTAATGTCTTTCAAAAAGTAGTCCTTATTTTCTGACAAAAACGGAAAACATTTTGAAACAGTTTTAAGTCCCACCCCTTTCAATCCCTCTATATTATCACTCTTGTCACCAACAAGCGCTCTTGCTAAAGCAAAATTTTTAGGATGAATCTTGTGCTCCTCCAAAATCCTGTTGGTATTAAGTATTTCATGCTGAGTTGGTCTAACCAAAACTGTTCTATCGTCTAACAATTGTATGAAATCTTTGTCACTGGATATTATAACTTTTTGATAATCATGAAAAGTTGACATAGACTTTATGTAAGAGATGATATCATCCGCCTCAACTTGAGGTTCTCGAAACTGAATGATTGGTGTTTGATTCAAATACTCCACAATTCTTACTTGCTGGTATATTTGATTTGTTTTTAATTGTTCTCTAGACATATCACCACCCCAACGATTAAGTTTTGGAGGCTTTCTACCTGCCTTGTAGTTTTTATTCTGCAGTTTACGTCGGGCGGAACCACCCTGCCCGTCCCACACAACCACTATGGCGTCGGGGCATATCGTATTACAAAACTTATTCATGCTTTGCAGGAATCCAACAACACCACCACAAGGGTCGCCATGAGGTGTTAGTGTTGGATTAACAATGTAGGATCGCATAAACTGGTTCTGTCCGTCAACAATCATCAATCTTTTCAACTTCTTCTCCTAGTAAAAAAACGCCCCTGGCGTGTGCCAGGGGCGGACCAACTATCTATTCGTCGGTCTGTGGAAGGATCTCTTCGTGATCATAGAAATCCGATGCTTTTCCTGTTTTGTTGCTGAATTTCATTATAACATCATCATCCATGATTTGCAAGACTCTTTTCTTGAATTTTTCATCTTGCAGTTTTGTTAACCAGTGTGCTCTCTGGAACTTCTCTTCTGTGCCATCCTCATGTACGAGAGAATACCACGCACCAGACTGTTTTAAATTTTCTGATATCTGGATTGCATCAAACCAACTTTCCTGGTCCTGTACTCCGACAATGTCTGAATCGCCCCATAAGATTTTAAAATTACACATTCGTCCAGTTGAACCAAAGCGGGATTTTTCTATCTTACACTTTACCTCTGACCCTATTCTGAAACCATTCTCATCTGTTACAAACGATGCTTTTGCCTTTCGCCCTGTTAACCAAATCCTCAAAGAATAAGAATAAGGTAGAGTTTTGCCCCCTGGTGTCATATAGGGGGTTGTAAGCGCTTCGGATGGGGATCTTGTAATGTTAGTTTTCAACTGATTTAAGACCAAAAGCGTAGCGCCAGCATTTGCAATAGGTTGCACAAGTTTAGGCATACCCTTTGAAAGAACTCTTGCCTTCATTGCCATGGAGGATTGAGGGTTGTAGTCCGATTCCAAGTCATGAACAGAAGGAGTTAACGCTAAGGAGTCCCAGATGAACAACCACCTTTCTGGCATTTTAAGCAAATTTTCTATGGTTTCCATCACCATTTCAACTGAGTGCGCTTGAATGTAAATCAACCCTCTCTCTTCATCGTCGACGTCACAACCGGCACGTCTAAGAAAGTCTGGATCAATGGCGGACTCAGAATCAAAGTATGCAACCCTGAGTCCCATCTTTTGCGCATTTGCTGCAACCTGGGCGGCCATGAAAGATTTGCCGGTTGCCTCCAGACCTGCAATTTCGGAAACCTTACCTACAGGAATCCCTGCCAGTCTACCTTTGCAGGTTATAGAATCTAACCATCGAGACCCAGTTGGAATCCACTCTTTCACAGATGTTGGATTTTCCTCCCCCAGATTGTACGCTATGACGTCTCCGACTGACTTGTTTAAAGATGATATAATATCCTTAGTTGACAAAGCACCAGTTTTTAGTTTTGTCACTTTTTTTCCCATACTGTATCCTACTTAAGCAATTCATCAAAAGCGGCCGTGACGGCATCTTGCTTTTCGTTTGTGTTGTTTGTCTTGTTGAAATCTCCCCGAACGACCTCACGGTCGGAACCAGATTCAGATGCCATGTGCCCATCCAAGATTTGCTGTACCTCGTCAGATGTCTTCCTCTCAAACAGTCCCTCGAACTTTGGAACAGTTTCAAGCAACTCTGCACACCTCTCATCCCCGCCAACAGCATCATCGCACAGGACTGACTTTCTTGGTCGTGGTCGGATATCAGTAGTAGGGTAAGACGCACCTGGTTGCTTGCCATACATCAACTTAAGATCGTTACCATCTTCAGGGTCAGTAATATCACCATAATCGGGATCAAGAACAATGCCAAGTAATTTTTGGTAGGCAAGTTTTCCATAACCCCAAATCTTAACGCCCTCAGACTCTTCACCGCGAACAAGAACCGGTGAGAAAAATCTTTGCTTGGCGAACATTCCCTTGGCAAGATGCTTACTTTCCTCCGTTCCCTCATTCCAAAGTTGGTTTGCAAAGTTACAAACCGGACAATCATCCCCAAAATTCCTCTTCGGGCACAAAAATGATTGTTCCCCAACACCATAATGAAAAAACCGCTCCTTGAAGGGATCACCATCAGCCGTTGGGACAATACGAATATTGTTCTCTCCATCTTGAGGTCTCCAAAAAGAATTTCTCTTTTTATCCCCCTTGCCGTTTAAAGCATCCATCTTCTGCTTCATTAGATCTAAATTAAGTGCCATGCTATTACCTCCTATGGTATGTTGTTTTTTTGCACGTTTGGCTATAGCAGGTCGGCAAATCTCCCGACCAACTTTCTATACTATACTAAATGTTTTCTTGTTTGTCAATTAAAATTTTTGAACTTTTGAAGAATATGTTTTTATGTAACAAAAATCCGATTCATATTGAGTTTCGTAAACCCCATAACTATATTTGCACAAATCTTGACTTTTTTCTTTTATCAACTTTATAATACTTCTCTGCAGGTTTTTATCATTATTTAAACTATCTTTAGATATTCCGTAGTATAGCCTTGTATCCATTGCATCTTCAAACGGCGAAAAGAGCGTCTCTTCGCCACTTTCCATGTTCAATATGCCGAGAGTACACACTCTTCTCGCCACATTGATTTTAGAAAAATTACTTACAACATGACTTCCATGATCAAACACATTAATCATATGCAAGCAAGATGCAATTAAATTATTTATAGCTGGATAATACTCCCTAACACCAGCATCAACAACCATACTATCCATTATAGAGTTACTTGTCAAGTACATTTTTTCAAAAAGTCCAGATCTTGTATATTCCTGCAGTACGGAGTAAATCACCCTTTCTTGCAATGCGCTGGTGTGATCCAATAAATCAATTTCCGGTCGAACATAAAGTATTGTTACCTTCTTTCTCTTTAATTCTTGCAAAATACGCAACGCTATAGCAGAAACATCGCTGGATCCACTAAGTACAAATATTACTTCTTCTTTTATCTTTTGCTTTACTTTTTTTGTTAAAGACGTAAAGTTTTCCTCATACATCTCTGGGGTTTGTTGCTTTTTTATAACCATTTGATCATTCCAGTCGGAATTATCATCATCAATGCACACGACATTGTATTGAGGATATGCAGAAAAGCATTTTGCTACCTTACATCCAATACCCCCCAACCCAACAACTGTATACATTTATACCTCCTTCATTTGTCCGAAGTTCTTACCAATACTAGCGTTAACCAAATATTTACCTAACCTTGTGTTAGAGAATATCTCTTTTGCTTGCAAGAATTTTGACACATCGTTTTTATCAAAATCAAGTATAACAGAATCGTGCAGTAAATAACATATTTTTGTATTTGAATTTTTAAAAAACTCCCTCAACTTGTACGACTGTTCTATACAAATATCACTACTAGTGCTTTGCAGTAAATAGTTTAGTGATCTTCGCTCATCTGTTTCAAAAAAACGTAAAAAGGGGGTTTTAACGCGACTACCATCCCAATTGCTTCCCATGACATTGCTTCGGTCGTAAAGTCGCTCCAGAAGACCGTCAGAGGCGCCAGGATTGTACAACCAAGCAAATGTTCTCTTCTTCATCTCTTCTCTGGATAAGTTTTCTTTTGCTTGCTGCAAATTCCAATCATGTATATCTATTTGTGGTTGTTCCTTGCCACTAAGTGCCAGCAAAGTTCTAAGTTCTGCAGCATTGAAATCAAATTCTACAAAAAGATCATTGCTTGGTTCTAAGAAAACACGATCCTCTTTCTTCATTGTTAATATTGGCAGTGATGATTTAGGGTTCGATAGTCTCCCTGTTTTGGTACCAAAAATATTGTAATTTGTTCTTTTTTGCTCGCCCTTGTATAGATTCAGTCTGCTGTTCATCTCTTCTGTAAGAACATGTGCCTTCCTCAATATTTCATAGTGGTTTGGTTTTGCAAAATTTTCAAAAGCATTTTTAATGATTAAATCACGAGATGTCAAAAAATCGTACAAGAATTTATCTGGTATGTAGTCATATATGCATGAATTTTCAAGATCACACATTGATATCTTTACAGACTTTAAAATCGACGATATCTTCCGAAAATGCTTGGTCCAGGTATCTTCATAAAATCTAGGACATATATTTTGCATATCGCCTTCACACATCAAATAAGCATAATCAAACTGCTCAGGGGTGGACCTTAGGTGCGAAGAGTATTTCCAAGTTTTTTTAAATTTATCGTCTGGAATGTAGTCACGCACTTTCCCGTCCGAAAACACTTTTTCACATTTTTTGTTGCTATCAACAATTTGAAAATACATTAATAGAATCTTTCTAGTCTAGATATCGTCTTCTGCAAGTATGAATATGACGCATCAAAGTCATATTTGTTGTGAATATAATGACAGTTTTTGAGGACCCTGTCAAGCTCTCCTTTGGGAATTTGCATATTTTTTTCTGCTAGTATTATTTTTAAGTAAATTTCATACCAATATTCATCAACTATAAATGGAACTGGGTTTATGTCGGCATGCCCATCGTTCCTCAATTCTCTGTTGGAAATATATCTTCCATTACAAATCTCTGGATTGGAAACTGTTGGATACTCTCCCATAAATAATTCATACACTGTTTCAATCATGTTGATCAACAGATCAATATCGCTATCTTTACACTCGTCATAATACTCTCTATATATGCTGTTCTTGTCTACTATATCATACTGTATGGCGTAACTCAACATGATATTTGAGTCCAAATTTGCATAAAGGGTAAATGGTGCCCATTTGGGGACGACAAATCCGTATTCTTTTGCGAGTCTAGTGAATTGTAAATACTCAGGACTTTCCACCATCTCTTTTCTCTGGTCGTCATCGTTGTGCCCACCCTCCTGCAAACTTATCATCAATCCGTTTACCTGAATTGGACACAGGTGCGTCCCAACAAAGCTTGAATACAATACTGGATAGTTGGGGGCGAAGTCGTTTATAAATTTCATAATCTGGTCCATTACGTCAAAAAATCCATATATATTTTCACGATTTGGGATCAAATAATTATCAAATATGATCGAAATCATACTGTTCTGGTGTTCGCCATACAACGATTTTGCTTTTATATATCCCGAATCAGGACTAAGATCGGCCATGCTATTGTATTTTTCCATTCCATTGGAGAGTTTTTCTCGGTAACGCTGCCTAAAATCCTCAAAAGCATCAGCCACAAAATCAAAGACTATACAATTTTCATTAACGTTCCTCATAGTGTCTCGATCCATAGGTGCGATGATGCGACCTGCAGCGTTTATTCTAGAATTGAAAAACTGATTACTATCCCAATTATCAAATATGTTAGATAGGCGGTGGTTGACCAAGTACCTATCGTATGAAAGTTTTCTTTCCATATTGTCTTTAAGTGTAGTCACGTGTTATTTCCCCTTCTTCGCCTTCTTCTTCTTTTTCCTACGCTTGTGTGGACCGGTCGGTGATGCAACATTATAAGCATCTAACTTGGTTGTGAATCCATTTTGACCAATCGTGTGTTCAATTCTTGTTGCCCAATAGACGCCAGTGATTCCCAATGTTTCAATAATATTGCCCCTAGCAGCAGGATTGACACCAACAACCGTTGGAACCAAATTAAACGTATATCCGGGAATAAAATTCATGTTGCCAACAATCTCCATGTTGACGTTATATAATTGCGGTAACACCTGTCCCTTGGCGGACCTGTATGTAGCAGTTATATTGTCATCTCTGTGAGCTTGCATAACCTGACTATTACTCTGTGTAAAATTAAGTTTTTTGACTATACTGTTAGTAGATCCTGCAATATAAGAATCGTATTCAGATGGCACCTCGGGTTTATCGGCAGCTGGTCCCGCCAATACAATAAAATTTTCTTCTACATTTACCCCTGTCACATTAACAGCCATTTGGCGTACAGCGCCGGGTCTAGTAAGTGCACCAGGAACTGTCACAACCTGAATGGTTCTCATCGTGCCAGCAGACAACAACTTACCACTGTCAAACACAAAGTCGCCTTCCATGTAATATTTTTTTATATAAAACAACATTTTATTCATAAAGTTTCCCAAAGTTAACTTATTTTTAACTTTTGAGACGTAAATTTCATTTAGTACCTTGTTGATTAAAAAGTACGTTACCGGTATGTCGCCCAAGCTCATAACTCTTGGGCCGGTCATGTCACCTGGTATAAATTTAATTGGACCAAAGCAAATATTAAGATTTTTTTGTTTAAATGATGAAACCAAATCTGGGTTCGCTTGTATCAATCCACTTATACATGCGCCGAAAGTCGTCATCTTTATGAATTTTTTACTAGGTAGTTGGTCGTCGGGACCTGAACTGGATATTGTTTTGACTGTCTCGCCAGCAGATGCTTTCACCTTACCAACAACCTCCGTGCCGCTAATACCACTCATATTAAGAGTTGGATGGAATTCCATAATATTTAATGGTTGCGACCCGTTTTCTCCTGGAGCCGAGGATTTGGCGATCAGGGCATGTTCTGCGGACGCGCCGCCTTTATTCGAATCTCTTATCATTCTTTTTGCTGCTTGCATTAACAGCATAGAATTTCTTTTGTAAGTTGAGATCTCAAATGTCTTAAACCGCATTTTTGACAGAATGTTTTTTATTTCTTTTTTGGTTTCTTCCAAATAATTTGTTCGTAACTTATTGTAAGAATCTGGCGAGGTGGCTGCTAACTTGGCAAATATATTCTGTTTTGCTGCAGCAGATGCGCCTGCGTGATTTGTCTCAATATACTTGTGAATTAGGTTTTTTGCCTGAGGTGATACCTTTTTGGCTTTGGTGCCTCCCCCATATACTCTTTTTATTAAGGCATTGGTTGACAAAAAATCAGCAGTCGCGACGGTTTTATCTGCTTGTGCCACATAATCCACACTTAATGTAAAACTACCATCTATATTAAAATTAAATGAATGCTTTGTGTATGATAACTTAAATGCCTGAACCTGGGCACTTAAAGCGTTTAATTGTGCTTTTGAAAAATTTAAATTTCTTAAAGTTTCAGCAGTTGGCATTGCCCACCCAATCTGCACAATTATATTGCGCTCATCGTATTCTGCCTTGTTGTGACCCTCTATCACTATTAAATCGGTATACAGTGGAGTCTTTTCAAAGACAGATAGATTATTACCATAAAAAGTAACTGTAGCATCAATATCACTTCGAGCTGACTCTGGGTACTGACCCTGAAGTTGGAAGTTCATGTTTTTAAGTCCAAATAAAGCATTCTGCTTGTCTGGACTTTTCAGCACATCCAATTTGTTATGAACATTCTGAAGTGGTATCTCCTCACTAGTATATTTCCCACCTGAGCGGTTGCGCATAAACATTCGAATGTGTGGCACCAAAGCGCTCAATTGGGCGTTATTAAAAGTATTCCAAATCTCCTTCTGGGCGGCGCCTCCAGGTGGTTGGTAAAGTTTGTTAACCACGTCTTTTGGATCAACCTTTGAAAAGACGTGCTTAACTGGTGCAGATACTCCGATGCCTGAAAACTTGCCGCGTATATCCTTAAACATTAGACATGCTAAGTGCTGGTCGTCAGTCGACGCTTTAAGGTTTATGTAGTTTTCTATTAGTTTTGCTGTGTCGCTCATGTCTACCCCTACTCAAATCTATCGTCTGGTTCGACCACTGCATTATAGGGAATTTCCCACTGTTTTGGAATAAAGATCATCTCTCCTATTTTTACATGAAAGTCAGTTGGTTTTTTGTTATAAAAGGCAATAACCCACCAAAGCGTTGGGTCGCCATAATATTCTTCCGCTAACTTATGAAACTTGCTTCCGATGCGCCAATAGACCATGTGATAATCAATTTCATCTTCCTCTCCATCCGTTATAGGAAAAAACTTTGGAGGCACATAATGATTTATAAACCTAACACCCCTAGATTTGCGCAGTGATTTATATAATTTATGAGAGTTTTGCCTTATTTGCCTCAGTGTGTATCTAGATGTCATTAAACTATTTCCTTTAAATTTTAAACTTTAGGACTGCCCTTAAACAGTTTTCTAACTAATGATGCAGCTTGTTTGCCTTTTGTTCTGGTTGTTGCTGACTGGTTCCCTCCAGTCGTAAAGTGTTGCTGACCTGAAAGAGTTTCAATACCATAAGGAAATGATGCAGCGCCGCCTTCACTAGCACCCAACCAACTTTGTCCTTCCCACCCTAATCTGTGTTCATGAACAACTTGCAATGTAAAATTAAGAGTTAATACTTTTGGTATAAAAGTGTGACTTGCGCCTGAACCCTGTTCATGATGACCGGTGTATGATCTTTGATCACTTGCGTTCATTCTTGGACTCATGTGATGAAATCCAGAGTTTATGTCTGGTGCAAAATTTATATTGGTTATCCACCCAGACAATCCACCAGTTGCAGCGTTAACAGCGTTCTTTTTTATTTTTGCATTTTTAATTAAGTTGCCAAACTTCACTTTAACCATTGGAGACCCTGTCATGGTATATGTCCCGCCATGCTTACTATACGAAGGATACAGGTGGGCGATAATATGCTCCATTTGATGAAGATTTTCTCTTGCCTCTACAAGACTAAAAGAAGGTATATTCATAGCAACGCTAATGGTTCTAGTGGTACCCTGAAAAACACCTATTTGGTCGTTTCTCCCAAATATAGTTTCTGTGTTCCACGTACTTTGAAAATTATCACTAAGATCCGTTATCCATGATGGAAACACTGCAGTCTTTCCAGAGGCAATATGCACTATCTCTACAATGTACCCCGCTTCTTCAAGCGCTAAAATCGCAGGGTCGACATCTGAGATGCCGTCTTTTGGTTTCCCGAAACTTTGATAAAATCCCATTTATAAACTCCTGTTTTTTAGGGCGGCAAAAGCAGAGTCAACGGTTTGAGCCAAATCCCTCTCACTAATATCTAGGTTCAAGTCTGGTTTTTGTTCTGCCAGAATATTTAACGCTTTTACAAGTTCGTCTAGTGCATTGGTTATTATGCCACCTTCTTTGGCGGCAATAAACGTATCTTTTTTGTTAAAAACAGGTTGAACATAGTTTTGCGGCATATCCATGGGTGAAACAAGGGCGTCGTCAAACTTTTTCACTTTTGGTTTTGGTTTCTTTTTTGGTTTTTTAACTTTTATGGTTTTTATTTTTTCTGCGTCGATTAATGTGCCCATATCTCCTGTTTCAGCATCCGCTTCAGAAAATTGCACACCAGGAACAAATGATTGACCTTTCTTTGCTCGGTCTTTTGCAACTTTAAATAATCTCTTAGCATCGTCACTAGCATCTCTTGCGTCCATAAGATTCTTTGGAAGTCCGCCTGCTTCCGCACCAATAATATCCAAGCGGGTGCCCACCTTATTAAGAACTGTATTGCTAACTTTCTTTTCTTCCAAAAATGCTTTTTGATTTTTTACGAAAAAACCAAATGTCCTATCATCAATACCACTAGTTGCCATTCGATGTTTTTCAACAATGTTCATGTTCTTGAAGTAATCTCTCATTTTTGCTGAGTTGCCTTCAGTGCCAGAGGCGACGTCTGCCATGCCCATAATATGTTTGCTGAGTATGCCAAGTTTGTTTTCAGCATAATCCTCAATATCCGCTTTTCTTATCTTATATCCCTGTTCTGATACGAGTCCCTTTTTCTTGTCTGCCTCCAACTTCATAAACTCTTGCATGGTTCGCATTCTATCATTAAAGGACTTGCTTTGTCCCTTGGTCATAAGAACTTGCTGCCCTTGAGAGTTTACGACCCGCTTTACGATCCCGCCTGCTTCTTTAATTTTTGACTTTTCTTGCATTTGTTTGGCAAAATTTTCATCCTTTTCGCTCATAAACAACATTGCAACTTTTGTCAATATGTCAGATACGTACTGAAGTCCTGTCTCGCCGCCGATCAAAGAGGTTAATTTGGTTATTATTTTTTCAAACATGCCAGACATCTTATCCATAAGAGATTGATTAGAATTGACTGCGACCATGTTTTCCTGCAAACTAGACTGTGCGTTATCTAGTTTTGCTTTCTTTGTCTTAAACTTTTTAGTATCAATATTAAGCGCTCTTTGCAACTCTGCTGCAGACATATTCAGTTCTGAAGACAATGCACGAAGCATTCTTTGAGATAAAGGTTTTTGTCCGGATCGGTCATACGCATCTTTTATTAATTTAAGTTTTTCTGGAACAGATGCATTTAATAAAGCATGTGCTTGCAAGAATGGTCCACCAAGAGCAATATTGAATGATTGCGCTGCTTTCGCGGCGCCATCAAAAGTATCCATCTGATCTCCCAAACTAAGAAGTTTGGCAGTATCCATTTCTATCTGTGCTGCCTGAAAGGATGCTTCTTTAAATATCTTCTGAGAGTTGTCACCAAATCTTGCAAGAATTGGGGCGTTTGCTGCAAAATCTTTTGTGATTTCTCTCGTTGGGCGGCCAAGGGCATCTGCAATACCTTTAAAATTATTCATAACATCTGCTGCTTGTTTAGGAGTTTTTCCCAACGTTTGAACTAAAAACCCATATGATTTCACAACATCTTGATCGGATGCACCCAACTCCCTAAGAGTCGTCACGGTTGTACCGATATGGGCGCGGATTGATGAATTTTCTTTTCCTAAAAGAGTGTCAAAATTCTTATATCCAACCACTAATGATTGAAATGACTTTCCCATTTTTCCTTGAAGATTTTTAACCATCAATCCGCTGTCGGCGGCCATGTCAATAATGCTTCCACCTTCCTTGCCTTTCCTAAATTGGATACCTGTGGTTTTATACAAATCTGCAGACAGTGAATCAGCTGCCAAAACTTGTGAGATAATTTTTTCTGCCAAAGAAACCAATAATCCAACCAAATTTGCTGACTTGAAGATGCCCTTTGCAAATCCTGTAGCCATTCCTTTGGCACCCTTCGCACCCAACTTACCCCACTCTGTTTGCAAACCTAAAGTGCTTTGTAGAAGAGTCTTTGCCATTGCTTGGCCTTTTTCTTGCCCTAACTGGAAGTCTTGCTTTTGTTTGATTAATTTAGATAAATTCTTAACCCGCTCCTGCGCCTTTAACACGCCTGCGCCAAAAAGATTGCCTGCCTCTGCCTCGCGGCCGAGATAGTCCTTCATCAACTTCTTTTCTTGAATCAAATATTTCAGCTGCTCTTGATCAACGTCTATAGACTTTTTTAGTTCCCCTTTGTGCTTCTTCAAAAGATCGTTTATTTCTTGAAACTCTTTTGTTACATCGGAAACAGATTTCTGTTTCTGATTTTGAGACGTTTTGTTTTGCTGATGTTGTTCGATTTGAGAATTTAATTGCTGTATCTCTTTAACAATGGCAGGCGTAATCGGTCCTTTCCTTAAGGTTTCCACCAACTGCTGTAGTCTTTTTAAATCAATCATGGTGTCACCAGCGCTCCCTGAGCTTCACCGGGCGTCATGCCAAGTTGTCCTGCGGCAGCGTTTATCACTTGATCGGTCACTTTAGTTTCGCCGATTGTGCGGCCGCCGACATTAACCTTTACTTTTTGATTTGCAGATGCCTTTGCCGCTCTCTCTACAGCGTCTTTGGCGGCGCGAATTCGCTCTAGCATCGGTTTACCGGCCATCGATGAATCTTGATTCTTAATCGCATCAAGTGTTCGGTCCAAGATCGGTTTAGGTTCTGCTTTTATTACACTATCGTCACTAATATTAATAGCAAAATCACCTCGGGAAAGTTTTTTTTCCGTTCTTGTCATGTACTTTTCTTTTTTTTCTTTCTCCCTGGAACTAATAGCGCCCTTTACCGTGCTGTAGACCCTGTAGGCCAGACCTAGTTGTCCACCAGCGGCATCTGCTAATGACTGCTTTTGTGCTTTAGCTACAATTTTTTGTGCTTGGTTCTGCTCAGGATTAACTCCTGATCTATAAACTATATTATATCTTTTTCTTGTTTTCTGGTCTAGTTTATTATAAGCATCTTGCAAATCTTTTGAAAACTTTTCAACGCCCATCTGTTTTCTTGTTTCAGCGTTCGACTCTGAGATCTTTTGAAATTTTTCAA
>MDTB01156577.1_pt1 | contig 25771 bp, 25 predicted proteins | sample 811161 | NCBI WGS metagenome assembly MDTB01 (sample SAMN05326650, study PRJNA326480) | marine metagenome | isolation source: seawater | place: Mediterranean Sea | collected 2009
ATATCCTTTAAGAATTATAAGATATTTGATGGAAATTTATTAGTTAGATATTTATGGACTTATCTTTTTTTCTCAAAAGATTTAAATAAAAATAATTGTAAAGTTATTTTAAGTTTAAATGGAATTAAAATAAAAAACTTTAACAATAATGTAGTTTTTTTTCAAAATATTTTACCCCTTCAAAATAAATATTATAATGAGTTTCCCTTCTTAAAAAAGATTAAAAATATTATACAGTATAAATTTTTTAAGAACTCTTATAATAACTCTAAAAGTAACATTTTCCCCAGTCATTATGCAAAAAATCTATTTGAAAAAAAATTTGGGAAAAGGATAAATAATTTTGTTGTTTATCATGGAGTGCTTGAAAATAAAATTTTAAGTAGATTAAATAATAATAAGATCGTATGTATATCATCACTTGAAAAATTCAAAAATATAGAAAATTTAATTTATGCAGTAAAAATTTTACAAAATAAAAATATAAAATTTAATCTGAAAATTATAGGTCCCAGTAACAAAAACCAAAAGTTGGCACTAGAGAAACTAATATCTATAAGTAATCTTTCTAAAAATGTAAAATATTATGGTTATCTGGATAAAAAAAAAATTATGAGTAATTTACGAAATTCTAGAATTTTGGTTAATCCTTCATATTTTGAATCATTTGGTTTACCGAATTTAGAAGGGTGTGTTTGTGGATTAAACATTGTGTGTTCGAATATTTCAGTTTTCAGGGAAATTTTGAATAATTATCCATACTATTTCAATGCAAAATCTCCTATTTTAATTGCTAAACAACTTAGTTTAGCTTTAAAAACAAAAAAAGTTTCAAAAAAAAAAATAATAATAATTAAAAAAAAGTTTAATTGGAAAACAACTAGCAAAGAAACGTTTGATATAATCGAAAATGCCAAAAATTAAAAAAAAAATACTATTAATCTCTCATAACTTTTGGCCCGAGAATTTTCAGATTAATGATGTAGTTGAATATTTATCAGATCACTATGAATTATCAGTTCTTACAGGCAAACCTAATTATCCAAAGGGTAAAATTTTTAAAAATTATAATGCATTTAAATTTGATGTTGAAAAATTTAAAAGAAAAATAGATATAATGAGAGTTCCTATTATTCCAAGAGGTAGAGGAAATTCTTTTATGAAAGTACTTAACTATTTTTCATTTATTTTTTCGTCCTTTATATTCCTCACGTTCAAGTCAATTAAAAAGTATGACTTAATATTTGTGTATGCGCCGTCACCCGTTATTCATTCTATCCTTGGCATTTATCTTAAAAAATTAAAAAAAATACCAATTATTCTTTGGTTACAAGATTTGTGGCCAGTTTCTATTGAAAGTTCAGGTAAAATAAAAAATAAATTTATTCTTAGAATAATAGGAAAAATAATTAATTTTATTTATGCAAATGTTGATGTCCTTTTAATTCAGTCGAAGGCTTATAAAAAACACTTAATTGGAAAAATTGAACCTTCTAAAATATTTTATATTCCAAATACATGTAAGGAATATTTTAGAAATGTTAGAAAAACAAAAAATAAAGAACTAAAAATAATTTATTCGGGAAATATTGGATTAGTACAGGAATTTGACACAATAATATATGCTGCTAAAAAAATTCAAAAAATGGGTTTAAATATTACTTTTATATTTTATGGAGAAGGTGTTAAAAAACAAAATTTTATCAACAAAGTTGAAAAAAATAATCTTAAAAATATAATGATTATGAATTACATTAAAATTAACAGATTAATTGAAAAAGTATATGATTCAGACGTTCTATTTGTTTCCTTGAAAAATTTTAAAGAATTGAATTTAACGATTCCATCAAAGATACAATTTTATATGTCGATGAGAAAACCAATCTTAGCAGAAGCTTCAGGTGAGTCAGCAAAAATAATTAAGGATTCAAACTCAGGCCTCGTTTCTTTTCCAGGGGATAAAAATGCTTTGCTCAAAAATATTATAAAATTTTATAAATTAAAAAATAAACATAAGTTAAATAGATTAGGATTAAATGGATATAAATATTTCAAAAATAATTTTTCATTAAAAATAGTAACTACTAAAATAAGAAAATGTATAAACCAGATAGAATATTAATAATTGGATCAAGTGGTATGCTTGGAAATACAATGATCCAATATTTATCTGAAAAAAAATTTTTTAAGGTTTATGGAATACAAAGATCAAAATCAACTAATAACAAAAATATTAAATTTTTCATTATTAAAAAATTTACAAGAGAAAAAATTTTTAAAATAATTAAAATAATTAAACCTAAATTCGTAATAAATTGTGCAGGTTTAATAAATCATAAAATTAAAAAAAAAAATATTGATGAAGCATTTTTTTTAAACTCATTTTTTCCTAAGCTACTGTCTGAGGGATCAAAAATTTTTAATTTTTCATTAATTCATATCAGTACAGATTGCGTATTTGATGGAAAAAAAGGAAATTATAGTGAAACTGATATTCCCAATGCAAAAGATATTTATGGAATTTCTAAATACTTAGGAGAAATTTTTGGTAAAAAAGTGATTACAATTAGAACTTCTATATTTGGACATGAAAGAAAAACTAGACTAGGACTACTTGAATGGTTTCTAAATTCAAAAAATAAAATCAAAGGTTACAAAAATTTTTTTTTTACTGGACTAACTACACTTGAGCTATCAAAAATAATTTACAATTATATTCTAAAAAATAGAAAAATTAGAAAAGGTCTATTTCACATTGGAGGTAAAAAAATTTCCAAATTTAAGTTATTAAAAGATATTAATCATTGTTATATGAAAAAGATTAAAATTATTCCAGTATCTATCCCGAAAGTTGATAAAAGCTTAAAATCCTCTAAATTTATCAAAATTACTGGATATAAATTTACATCTCTCAAAATAATGATAAATGAAATGAAAGAATTTAATGAAAAATTTTTTTAAAAATAAAAGTCTTTTAATTACAGGTGGCACAGGATCTTTTGGAAAGGCAGTAGTTAGAAAATTTATTAATTCTGAAATAAAAAAAATTTTAATCTTTAGTAGAGACGAAAAGAAACAAGAAGATATGAGAAAAGAATTTCACAATTCTAAATTATCTTTCTTTCTTGGTGATGTAAGAAGATATCAGAGTATAAATTTAGCAATGAAAAATATTGATTTTGTTTTTCATGCTGCGGCGCTGAAACAAGTTCCATCTTGTGAATTTTTTCCAATGGAAGCCATAGAAACAAATACTTTAGGTGCAAATAATGTAATGCAAGCAGCATATGAAAATAATGTAAATAAATGCATTTTGCTAAGCACAGATAAAGCAGTTTATCCTATTAATGCGATGGGTATGACGAAGGCTTTAATGGAGAAATTGATGCAAGCGAATGCAAGAATTTTAAAAGGAAAAACCATATTTTGTGCTACTAGATACGGCAATGTAGCAGGATCAAGAGGATCGGTTATTCCGTTATTTGTGGAGAATATAAAAAAAAACGTTCCTCCAAGCATTACAAATAAATATATGACAAGATTTTTAATGTCATTAAATGATTCCGTCAAATTAGTCGAGTATGCAATTAGGAATGGTAAAAATGGTGACATTTTAGTTCTAAAGTCTCCTGCAAGCACAATTAATGATCTATCAAAGGCGATAAAAAAAATACTAAAAAAAAATAATTTAAAAGATAAAATAATAGGTACAAGACATGGCGAAAAACAACATGAAGTATTGGTTTCTTCAGAGGAACTAATTAAAGCTCAGGAATTTAAAAGTTTTTTTAGAATACCAATGGATAATAGATCACTAAATTATTCTAAATATTTTGTGAAAGGAAATAAGTTATTGGACAATAATTCAAGTTATAACTCAAATAATACCAAGATTTTAAATATCGAAGAAATAATTAAATTTTTAAATAAAAATATTTTTTAATAAATTAATTAAATGAATAAAAAATTAAAAATAATATCGATTTTAGGCACAAGACCTGAATTTATAAAAATGTCTGAAGTGATTAAAAAATTAGATATATTTTATAATCATATTTTAATAAACACTAACCAAAATTTTGAATATGAGCTCAATAAAATTTTCTTTGAAGATCTAAACATACGAAGACCAGATTACAATTTTGAAAAAATAAAAGAAAAAACATCTATAACAAAAATATCAAGTAATTTAGTTGAGTTTGAGAAAATTTGTAAAAAAGAAAATCCAGACTCTATTGTTGTTTTGGGAGATACTAACTCGACTTTAGTGGTATATGTTGCAAAAAGATTAAAAATTCCAATTTTCCATATAGAGGCAGGAAATAGGTGCTTTGATGAAAGAGTTCCTGAAGAAATCAACCGAAAAATAGTTGATCATTTATCAGATATAAACTTTGTTTATAGTGATTTAGCAAAAAACTATTTGTTGAAAGAAAATTTCAATCCACAAAAGGTTGTTAAAGTCGGAAGTCCGATGTTAGAAATTTACAAAAGAAATTTAAATAAAATAAAAAAATCAAAAGTATTAAAAAACTTTAAATTAAGAAAAAAAAAATATTTTTTAATCTCCTTTCATAGAGAGGAACATTTGGATAATAAAAAAAAATTATCATCATTCTTTAAGCTAATTGATCTATTAGATAATAACTATAAGTTAGATATTGTGATTTCAACACATTACAAATTAAGAGATAGAATCAATGATATGAAAAAAAATTTTAAATCTAACAAAATAAAGTTTTTGAAACCTTTTTCTTACTCAGATTATTGTAATTTAATGTTAAATTCTTTTGTTGTTCTATCGGACTCCGGTACAATTAATGAAGAGGCCTCAATAATGTCAATAAATGCTATAAATTTAAGAGAAAGCCATGAAAGACCGGAGGCTGATGAAGAGGCTGTAGTACCTATCTCTGGATTAGATTTAAACTTGATTCTGAATCAAATCGAAATGACAAAAAAGTTAAAAAAATCCAAAATTGTTAGAGATTACAATGTAGAAAATTTTTCTGAAAAAATTGTTAAATTAATTGGAGGTTTTGTTAATAAAATTAATGATGATGTTTGGAAAAAGTTTCATGCAAAATATTAATATTTCTTCGAAACGTACTTTAAAAAGTTTTTTTTTTTATCTCTTTTGTTTTTTTCCTATCTTTCTGGTATCTGGTCCATTTTTACCAGATCTTTCTTTGACTTTGATAATCGCTTATTTTCTAATCTCTATATTAATTAAGAAAGAATTTTATTTATTTAAAAATTCATTTTTTGTTATTTTTTCTTTATTTTACATATATATCTTTTTAAATTCAGTGTTCGTATCTGGAGAATTTTTATCAATTAAATCATCCTCAACATACTTGAGATTTGGACTATTCGTGTTAGCAATTTCTTACTTAATATCAAATAATTTTAATAAAATTAATTATTTTTTAATTTCATTATTAGTAACATTTTTAATTTTATTTATTGATAGTATTTTTCAAAAAATATTTGGATTTAATATTATAGGCTTAAAAATGATTACTACTACAAGAGTAAGTTCATTTTTTGGAGATGAGCTGATTTTAGGATCCTTTATAATTAAATTTTTACCTATATTAATTGCTCTAGTATATTTCTCAAAATTTAAGAAAAAAGAAATAATATCAATTATTATTCTTTTAGCGTCACTAGTACCGATCATTTTAAGTGCTGAAAAAGCAGCTATTTTAACATATTTAATTTTCTTCTTTTTATTCGTTTTAGTTACTCGACTAAAATTAGTAAATAAATTAATGCTTATTTTTTCATTAGTAATATTGATATCTTCAATTCTTTACTCAAATCAGAATATCAAAAAAAGATTAATTGATAATCTAATTTCAAATTCTCAAGGAGGAAAATATATATTTTCTCAAGTTCATGAGAGTCATTTCAAAACAGCATTCAATATGTTTCTTGATAAACCTATTACAGGGCATGGTCCAAAGATGTTTAGAATAAAGTGTTCTGACGAAAAATATCAATATGATCAGCTTGGTTGTTCAACTCATCCACATAATTATTATTTGCAACTTTTATCAGAAACTGGCTTATTGGGCTTCTCTTTTTTATTATTGTTTTATATATTAATTTTAAAAAATTTTATTAAACAAATTTATTTATTTTTTAAAAAACAAGAAATTAATTATACAAATTATTTTTTAACATGTTCGTTATTGTTATTATTCTTACCAATTTCAGTATCTGGAAATTTTTTTAATAATTGGCTTGCTATAATTTATTCACTGTCACTGGGTTTTTTCAATTTCTTTAATAATTTAAACTTATCAAATAAATAATAATTTAAATTGTTTTTATTTATTACTAAGCTTAAAATTTAAATTTATTAGGAATGATACCAAGATTTTGGTAAAACAATATCCGGTTTATCTTTACAATTTTTTATATCTAAAGGATGAGGAAATCTTGATGCAAATTTAAAATTATCTACCCTATCTTTTCTTAAAAACGTTATTTCTAAGTAATGAGGTATTTCTACATTATTTTTTTTTAAAACTGGAGAATGATTATTTGGGTGTATATGCACAACATAAAATTCTTCCAAAATTTTTCTCAAACATGAATAAATGAATTGGTTGCTATGAAAATCAAACAAACGTGTTAAAAAGTGAAATTCTATAACCATAATTCTAAATTTTTTTAATTCTGACTGAGGAATATCTAATAAAACTTTATATTCATCTCCCTCAATATCCATCTGCATTATCATATCTTTATTATAATTTTTTAAATATTTTTCTTTCCAATCCATAAAAGTTATTGTTCTGTCCGAGTTATATGAATTAACAAATTTTTTATCAAAAATTAAATTGGAGTTTTCTACTGGAAGCTTATCTACACTATAATCAGTAATAAATGATTTTATACCCATTTCTGCAAGATGAAGCTCAAAAGCAGATGACTTGCCAACACCTAAAGAAAAACAATATTCTATATCTTTAATATCATCTGGAATTAAATAATTTCCATCAATCTCAGTATTTTTACCAATTCTTATTAGTTCTTTACCTTCTACATCAATAGGTCTTAACAGTTTTATTAATTCTTTAATTTTTATATCAGTTGCATTAAGTCTTGATAAATCGTAATTAAATTTCCAAAGTAATTTTTGTATCAAATGTTTCATAAATAATGTTATTTAAATATCATCTCTTTTAGAAAGAATTAAATTTTTTTTTCTTGACCACTTAATATTAAATCTTTTATCTCTCCAGCTATATGTAAATTGATCATCTTTATCAATATATGAACCATTATAGAATAATTTGTAATATACTATTGTTTTTTTTGATAAGCATAAGTATGAGTTTCCAATTAAAGGTGGAATAAGAATACTTTTAAAATCATCACCTGACAATATTAATTTAGAGTATTTGCCAAATTTTTGTGATTTAGTATTACAGTTTACTAATGCAACCTCTATTTTTCCAGAAATACAAGAGAGTAATTTCCATGTTTTTGTATCACCATGTATTCCTGTTAAAGAATTTTTTTTTCTTATGATAAATTTATCATCAATGTTTGAAAAATTTTTTTTAATAAATTTTCTTTTTATCTTATTATTAAACTGTGTAAATAGATAACCACGATCATCTTTGAAATAAGAACTATAAATTGTAAAAACATTTTTCAAAATTTTATTTTTTTTATAAATAAATGAAAACATACTAATTGATAATTTTTTTTAAAAAAAAGTTATGAGAAAGAATATAAGTTATAATTATAAACTGCATTAATTTAATTAATGTATTATTAGTTTCTTTAGATATGTTCTGATACAAATTTAAATACCTTTTGTAATCAAATGATCCACTATATGTTGCGTTAGAATATGTTGCATAAGATAGAGTTTTTTTAATTATAGTTGGTTTAATTATTCTTGATAACCTTATCCAACAGACATAATCATTGCCATACCAATGAATATTTTTGAAATAGCCAACTTTTTTTAAATACTCTTTCTTACAAAATGAAGACGGTGTCATAATATAATCAACCAAGCATAAAATATTGGGATTGTATTTACTAAGCATGAAATTTTTCAACTTTGTAATTGTGTTTCTAATTTTTTTACCATTCTGATTTAAATAGCAACCATATCCGATAATCCATTTGGGACTATATAATTTAATATTTTTTTCTAGGGTTAAAAACACATTTTTTGCAAGAAAATCATCATCTCCTAAAAAACTTATATACTCTCCATTAGCTTTTATTGCACCATTCTTAAAGGCTGAGCTAAAACCTTTAGTATTAGTTACAATTTTAATTTGAATTTTTTTTTCAATCTTTATTTTTCTTGCATATTGCATGCTTAGTAAATCATTTTTCTCTAAAACCAATATCCATTCCATTAGGTGATTTTTTTTTTGTTTTAAAATTTTATTATATTGTTTTTTTAAATTTCCTGTTCTTTTAAATGATGGAGTAATAATACTGAATAAATATTTTTTTTTTATTTTTCTAAAAGTAGTCTGTACCATTTGATTGTCTGTTTTATCCCATCTCTTAAACTAACTAATCTGAAATTATAGACTTTTTTAATTTTTTCAAAACTTATATTTACAATTTTTGGTGCGCCAGGCATAGAATTGTCTTTATTTGGAAAAGTTAAAACAGTGTTGGTTTGTTTTGATATAATTTTAGCTAAATTTAGAATTGTTGTTTTGGATTTGCCACAAATATTATAAGTACCTATTTTATTTTGAGCCAACAATTTGAACATATAAATCATCACATCTCCTATGAAAATGTATTTTCTCAAACTATGTCCTTTATCAAGCATAGATATTTTTTTATCTTTTAGAGCTTTCAAAATAAAATCATTTAATACACGCGTGTCACTTACTTTAGGCCCAGCACCGTAAGCAAGTGATAATCTAAGGATAAGAACTGAATTTCCTTCATTTATTTTACTATGAGATAAAGTTTCACCAAACTTTTTTCCATTAATATAAGTTGCTCTTTTATCATCATAGTTTGTATTTCCTGATTGTGTTTCATTAAAATTTTTTTTAAGTCCGTTGTAAATTTCAGAAGAACTGAAAAAGACTAATTTACCTTTTTTTTTTAATGAAAAAAACGCATTATTTAATCCATAAGATGAAATAAATAGAGTATTTTTATCTTTTGTAAATGAAGCAGGAGATGAATAACCAGCACAAAAAAAAACTAGATCAAATTTTTGTATTATTTTTTTTTTAGTAATATCTAACTTTAAAAATTTTATATCTTTTTCATAAAAATTTTTAATTGTTGGTGACTTACTTATGCAATAGATCATTATTTTAGAATTAAATTTTCTTTTAAAATTAATTAACGTACTTAATATATTTAGACCAACTAGCCCGTTAGAACCAATAATTAGTATTTTTTTGTGTTCTTTGATTGGATTTTTTTTAAAATGATTTTTTATATAAGAATTTTGCTCTATTAGAAACTTAAATTGATTTGTTTTCATTTTAATTCTATCAATTTTTTTATTTTTTTAACGATTTTTTTTGCGTTTAGGCCAATACCATCATATTGGTCTTGCTCACTTCCATAATTATCAAAAAATTTTAATGGCAAACCTAAGTCAAATATTTTTACAAATTTGTTAAAATTTAATGAGATGTCACTTACTAATGATCCCACATACATTTCATGGACTAAAATTATTTTATTAACGTGTTTGAACTTATTCAAAACTTTATAGTCAAAAGGCCTTATTGTACTGTAATATAAAATACTAACTTTTAAATTTATCAAATTTTTCTCAATAAATCTTAAAGCTGGGCCTATCACTATAACAAGTGTCTTGCTTTTTTTTTCTTCTTGAAGACAGTTCGCTTTTCCATTTTTAATTTTAATATTCATATTGTGAGAATGTTTTGATAATCTAGTATATGAGGGAAGGTTAGATTTATTTTGTTTAATTAATGTTTCAAGCTCATAATCATTTCCTGGGATAAAAATATCAATATTTGGCAATTTTTTTAATATTGCAACGTCTTCTGGACAATGATGAGTACATCCTAATTCACTATATTCTAAAGACCCTCCGCAACTAATTATGTTTACATTCATTTTTTGATAGCAAAGGTCATTTTTTATTTGTTCAAAACATCTCTCAACTACAAATGGAGCAATTGAATAAACGTAAACTTCCTTTTTTCTAATCGCTAATCCTGATGCAAAACCCATCATAGATTGCTCTAATGTACTCATATTATAAAGATTTTTAGATTTCTTAAATTTTTTAGAGAAACCATAAACACCAATATCTCCTAATAAAACAATTACATTTTTATTTTTTTTACATTTATCATATAAAATTTTCGGTAATATATTTCTCATAAATTAATGTTTGATACTGTTATATAAATTATTTAATTCATCTTTATTATTTGGATATTTATGATGCCAAGAATTATGCTTAAGTATTTCGGAACCATTACCTTTTATAGTTTTAGCGATTATAATTTTTGGATATTTAGATTTATTTAGTTTACTTAATGCAGTATATATTTGATTATGATTATGACCATCAATGTTAAATATATTTTTTGAAAAACCCGATAATTTTTCACTTAAATTTCCTAATGGTATTGCCTCATTTCTAGAATAATTTCTGTCAATTATTATTGTAAGATTATTTAAATTAAACTTATTTAAAATAAACATTGTTTCCCATGTAGTTCCTTCAAGACATTCTTGATCACCAAGAATTATATAATATTTTTTTTTAAATTGCTTAGATTGTCTGCAAACGCCATTCCTGATATTATAGGCAAACCATGTCCCAATGATCCTGTAGAAGCAGTAATATATTTACTTTTATTTTTATCTGGATGTCCACCTAAGATACTATTTTTAGAACAAAAACTTAAGTAAATTTTTTTAGAAATTTTATTCGTATGAAATAACATTGCATACAATGCTAAGCACCCATGGCCTTTACTTAAAATAAAATTATTCAAATATTTTTTTTTATTAAAAATATAATTTCTTTTAAAAAGACAAAATATCAAATCTAAAACAGAAAATGAACTTGGTATATGGCCCTCTTTTGAATTAAAAGACGCTTCAATTATTTTTTTTTTTAATTTCGATAATCTCTTTTTTCATTTCTATTTATTTGATCTAGAGTATTATAAAGAATTGTTAGTGATATTAAATTAATAAAAAAGAACAATCTTATTAAAAGTTTAATCGCAACCCCAAATTCAAAACCTAATCCAATATTAGATGAAACCATTCCAAATACAAGTTCACTTATAGCCAAATTTTTTGGTGTTATTGGCACCTGGTCTAGAAATGAATTTGTTACGAAAAATAATATTATAAATGAAAATTTTATATTTTGATCAATAGAATTGAACAGTAAATAAATTAGTAAAAAAGATAATATATGACCCAAAACCCCATATATTGCTAAAAACTTAAAAAATTTCTTATTCATAAATGTAACTGGTAGAAGCAGAATATAATTTAAAGTATCATAAACTTTTGAAAATATTTTATTTTTAAAATCAATTTTAATGAATTTGTTGTAAAGAAAAGGGAGAATAAACAAAGTTAAAGATGCTAAAATACCAATTGCAAATATAAATAAACTATAACTACCTAAAATATTATTCCCAAAAATTAAAATTTCAAATGAATAAAAAGCAATAAAAAAGAATAAATAAAACCAAGTTAGAAATAAATTTACAGCAATAAAATCTTTATATGATAAATTAAATTTTTTTAACTCATACGTTTTGTAAATAATCCCTGAGTGGGGAAGAATAAAACTTATCATCTGACTATTAAAAAAAATTTTTGAGTATTTTATGAATGATATATCATTCATTTTTTTCCTCAAAAAAGCTTTAATTTGAACAAAAATCTGAATATGATTTAGAATTATTGTTATTAATAAAACTACTAAAAAACTTGTTATATCAATTTGATTAAAAACATAGAAAAATTTTTTCTCGTTAGAAATATTTGAATAAATTAAATAGCAAGAAATTATAAGAATTAATATTTTAAATATAAAAAATAAATAATTTTTTTTTTTTAACTTCTATCATTTAAATTTCGCAGTTATAAAAATCTGTGAATTAATAAATCCCTTTAAAAAATTAAATGGAGAAAAATGATATTTATTAATTATCAAGTTTTCTTTTTTTAAAAATTCAACAAATTTTAGATAATTAAAACCTATATGTGAATTGTTATATTTTTTATTTGGTCTATTAATTTCCAAATAAAATAAACTTTTTATTATATTAAAGAAAGATGTATTTTCGTGTGTTTGAAAAATTATTATTCTTATAAAATTTTTGATCAAGCTTGAAAGACCTACTTCAATAGGTACCGAAATAATAATTATTCCATTTTGTTTCAAAATATTTTTTAAATTATTTATTAATTTTTTTTGCTCTTCTAAATTTAAATGTTCGAAAACTTCATTTATACATATAAGGTCAAAATAGTTTTTAAAAATTCTGTTACTATTTGTAAAAATTTTTATTTTCTCATAATTTTTTAAATTTCTCTTCATTTCCTTAACCATTGCTAATTTTGGTTCAAAAAAGAAAATTTTTTTTCTAGTTTTAGGATCTAGAAATTTATACAATTCTCCATCACCAGCTCCATAGTCTAAAATTTTTTTATATTTATTTTTTTTTAGAAGATTAGCTATTAATATGAACCTTTTAGAGTGAGTAAATCTTTTAATTGAGCTTTTACTTGAGACTGTTATACTTTTATATTGCATATGATTGCAATATAAGCAATTAACAAACTAAATCAATTTATTGAATTTTTAAAGCATTTTTAATTTAAGTTTCTTTTTTTTGGTTTAATTGTTAATACAGAAATTCATTTATATATGAGTAACTTAGTTCCAAAATTAAACATTTTTAATTTTTTTAAATTTCATAAAAGTAATAATAAAATTGACTCTTTCATCACAAAAAAAAGAGATAATTTTATAATTGGTTTTTTATCACAATCTTGCTGGTCTTTATCTTTAATAGCTCTTTGGAGAAGAAAAATTTTTCAGAAAACAAAGGTTAATGTTTTAATTCCTGAATATTTTTGTAACACCGCGTTAACACCCCTCAGAAAAATGGGGTTTAATATACTATTTTATAAACTTAATGATGATTTATTTCCGGATAAGATTTATTTAGAGGAGTTAGCTAAAAAAAATGAATTAGATTTATTTTTGATAGTAAACTTTTTTGGAATTGAAAAGGATTATAGTTTTATAAAAGATTTCTGTAAGAACAATAACTGTTGGTTAATCAAAGACTCTGCACATAGTTTAAATGAAAAAGAAATTTCTGATGATGTTGATTTTACATTTTTTAGCCCACACAAAATATTACCATATCCCATGGGTTCCATATTATCGATTAATTCTAATGGACCAGCAAAGCTAAATTATAAAGATTACCAATTTATAAAAATGACTGATAGTTGGTATCTACAAATTAATGATGAATTACAAAAAAAAAATCTAAAAACAAAAATTAATATCTTATTTTCGATAATTTGGTTTGTAAAAAGACTTTTTCAATCTTTAAATTTAAAGATTAATTTAAATAAAAAAATTAATTTTAAAGATGACTTAAGTATAAATAAAATTTCAAGTTTTTTAAATCCAAAGATAGATTTTATTTCCAAATTTATTATAAAATTCAATAAAATAAACTACTTCAAAGAAATTGAATCTAGAATTAGATTATCTCTCGTACTAGAAAACACTCTAAATAATTTAGATAATAAAATTTATGGTGAAATTATTTATCTAAATAAAATTGATATATATTCAAATAAACTTCCTTATTTCGCAGTAATTGAGACAAGTAAAGCTAACAAATTATATGAGTATTTTCAAAAAAATAATATTGACTGTATTACTTGGCCAGATCAACCTCCAGAGGTAATAAATTCTAAACTAAAAACATCAGTCAAACTTAGACAAAGTAGAGTCTTTGTCCCCTTATTTAATATTCGTATGCATAAAGATTTAATTAAACTTAATAAGAAAAATATTATTAAAAATGATGATTTTGAAATAGAATGGGAAAAAGTTAAAAAATCTGATTGGGATAAAAATTTTAAATTAATTAGCCAAAATAATTTGTTACAGTCTTGGGATTACGGTGAATTTAAAAATAAATTTGAAAAATTTGAAATTTTTAGAGGAATTATCCTAGATAGTGAAAAGAAAATTATTGGTTTAGTTCAAATTCTCTCAAGAAGTTTTCTAGGTTTGCATATAATTAGGTTAAATAGAGGACCCTTGTTTATTAAAAATAATGAGGTTTTATCGAACAAAGTAATACGTAAAATTAAGAATAGTTTTAAAAAAAAAAGAACTTTTTTGATGAGTTTTGCACCAGAGTTAAATTTTAATAGCAATAATATTATCAGTTTTGATAACAAAATTTTTAAGTCTCCAAGCTGGACGTCGTCAAAAATTTATTTAAGTGGAGATTTATCAACTATACATTCAAATCTTAAAAAAGAGTGGAGGAAAGATTTAAAAAAATCCTTAAATTCAACATATTTGCAAATTGAAATATCTAGTGAAAAAAACCAGTTAAAATCAGTGATAAATCACTATAATGAGGAATCTAGAAAAAAAGGATTTAAATCAATTAATACAAAACTATTAGAGTTTTTGAATGAAAATTCAAAACTTTTAACTTTTGTATGTAAGTATAATAATGAATATATGGGATCCTTAAGTATCGCTGAACATTACCCATCAGCAACATGTTTAATTAATCCGATTTTAGAGAAAGGAAGAAAACTTAAAATTAATCATTTATTATTGTGGAAAGCAATTGAGCATTTAAAACAAAAAAACTATTCATTCTTAGATACTGGAGGCATTGATCTTGAAAAGTCTCCAGGACCAGCTAATTTTAAACTAGGTTTAAATGCACAAATCTACAAGCTAATAGGTCAAAAAATTTATTATTAATTTTTACCTATTATAAAAAGCATGTCTGAACCAAGTTCGAAATCATCAAATTTATTCAATAATTTTTGTAGATTATTAAGATCTAATAAAGACAAATTTGAAAATTGTTTGAATTTTGAATTATATTTACTAACAGCATAAAACATTGATGCTAAAGACAATGTCTGAAATTCTAAAACCTTAAGTCCATAAGATTTACAATAATTCTGAATATCATTTTTCTTAAAATGATATAAGTGAATTGGTAATTCTACCTGCGATTTATCTAATTGATATAAAAGTCCATTATAATTTGGTATACATAACAATACCTTTCCATTTTTTTGAAGATTATTTTTAAAAAATTCAAAATATTTTTTTGGATCATGGACATGTTCAAGAGACCAATTCATTCTTATGACATCGAAAGACAAATTTTTTGGTACATCGTCTATTAATTTAAAACTTGTAATATTATTTTCTTTTAATTGTTTTAGACTAGTATCGCCAGGTTCAACTGCAAAAATATTATTAGTCTTAGATTTATAGTAGTTAAGTGAACCTTCATAATCCCAAAAGTAACTCATATTTGCTGATCCAGCTCCTATATCCAAAAAAAAATCATTTTTCTTCAATTTAATAGGATTTTTTACTTCTTTTTGGACGTAATATTTTAATTTCTCATTTAATATTGGGAGATAAGTTGCAAAGATAGAAAGCTTGCTATTTGCAATATATTTTGTAATTTTTCTTAAAAGTACTTTAAAATAACTACTAGATTTATGAAACTGATAATCGGTTTTATAATAATCGCCTATTTCTTCCTCACTTGGTCGCGGATTTACAAAATTTAATCCACAATTTAAACACTCAACTACATTGAAGTTTTTACTTGTAGTTTTATAAATTATATCTGTTTGTGTTGTTATAATCTTATTTTCTGCAGAACTGCAGAAGTTACAATTTATTTTCTCCATTAAACTTATCTAATAATATTTTTAAAAAATAAAAATAAAATGTTGATTGATTTAAAACTCAGATAAAAACTTCTGTATGCTTGGTTTTTTAATTTAATTACATGTGAATTATCAAAATATTTGTGTTTAAAAACTAGATTATATTGATTGTATTTTTCTAATTTATTTTCGATTATTATATTTTCATAGGTATCAAAAATAGGGGTGCCCGGATATGGTGTGAAAACACTAAATTGTACAAGTTTATTTTTGAGAAATTTCGAATAAGATATTGATTCATAGACTTTTTCATCAGTATCCTCAGGATTACCAATCATGAACATGCTTTTTACTGTAATATTATTTTTTTCTAATTTTTCTATTATTTTGTATTGATCGTCTTCGCTAATTGTTTGACGTTTAATATCTTTTAAAACATCAGCGTGCTTACTTTCAACTCCGACATAAATTAATTTTAATCCTGCATTCTTTAAAAGAGAAATTAACTCGTCATCACAGTTTTTTAAATGCGTCTCTATTAAAAAACTAATCTTTAGGTTTTTTGAAATAATTAATTCACATAATTCTTTTGTATGTTTTCTATTAATACTAAATACTGGATCCCTGAATACAAATTTAGGTTTTTTAAATATCTTTGACCAATGTTCAATTTCTTCCACAATATTTTTTGGAGATCTAGCTCTTACTTTTCTACCTTGCTGTAATGGATAAGTACAATAGTTAAAACAAGAATATGGACAACCTCTTGTTGCCAAGAGAGGAATTGCAACTTTAAAATCGAAATCTAAAAAATTATTCTTTAGAGTTTTTATTTTATTATACATTTCCCAATCAGGAAATGGCAAAGTATCTAAATCATCAACAAATCCTACAGAAATTTCTTTACCACTATTGTTTAAAAAATACTCATCAGTATTTTCTAATTTTCCAAAATCAATAAAAAATTTTTCTGGCTCTCCGTTAATTACAATACTTTGATCAGTTAAATACTTTTCTTTTTTTACATTAGCAAATATTCCAGTGACAAAAGTTTTTTTTTTATTTCATTTAAATATTTTAGTGTCTGAATCTCGGTTTCGTGAGCGACAATTGAACTTGGAAGAATTACAAAATCGGCTTCACTTATTTTTTTTTTATCTATCTTGTTTATATACTCTATTTCGGAGCCATTATTTTTAATGATTGATAAAAGATAGCCAATGTACATTGCTGGTTGGTGAATTTGGCTATTTGTAAACACATTTAATATTTTTGCAAAAAAAGAGTTTCCAAAATCATTTCCTGTTCCATAACCTCCCGCTGTATCTTTACAAATTCTCCAATTATCATTTGGGTAAACATCTAAGATTAAGTATTTATTTTTTGACATTAAAAAACATTTTTAATTAATGCTTTCTTATAATACATTTTTATTCAAAATGGAAAATATTATTATTACAGGTGGAACTTCTGGAATAGGTTTATCTCTTGTTAAATCATTAGCAAGTAGAAATTGTAAAATTTTTATTTTAGGACGATCTAAAAAAAAATGGAATAATTTAAAAGTTAATAACAAAATAAAAAAAATTGTTCAATTTATTGAAGTAGATTATCAATCAAAAAATTTTAAAGAAAAAATTTTAAAGAAATTTTCTAAAATATCAAAGATAGATTATATTTTTAATAATGCAGGTTTCGTATCGTCAAAAAAAGAAATGAATAAATCAAGTATTAGTAAAAGCTTAAATGTAAACACTTTTATTCCTATTTTATTAATTTCTATTTTAAAAAAAAAAATTCATAAATCAAAAATAAGGACAATCGTAAATACAACGTCTTTTTTGTCAACTTTTGGTAACTTAAATTTTAATAAGATTATTAAGAGCTATGGTTATTTTGGATACATGGATCAAAAGTTTACTCTTAATCTTTTAAATTATTATTTATACAAAAATATTTACAAAAAACTAAATTATATAATGTGGAATCCAGGATATATCAAAAGTGATTTTGGAAAACTGAATAATAATATTATTGGTAAAATATTATTTAAACTAAGGTCAAAAATAGGAAAAAATCCTAACATTTCAGTTTCTGATTTAATCTATTTCCTTGATGCCAATAAGTCCAAGAAATCTTTTTCATATTTTAACGTTGTTAAAAAAACAAAATTTCCAATTCAGGATGCAGACTTAATAAAATTTGCTAGTGAAATAAATAAACTAAAATCTTATTTATTTTTATAATTAAAAGATTAGTTTATAAAAAAATTTTACTAATCTTATGGGATATTTGTAATCTTTATCACAATTTTTAGAAAATAAATTAAAATTAGTTAAATATACACTTAAAATAGTAATTAAATTGTATTTTTTAATTTTTTTAAAATTATATTTTGTCTCTAAAAGTATCTTAAATTTATAACTTAAATATCTAATTTCATTAATATTTAATTTTTTTTTGTATAGATCGATCCTTGTATTTTTTATGCCATAAATTTTCTTTTCTGATGATGAGTTTCCATACCAATCTGAATTTATAAATGTTGGTTTCAGAAGAGATTTAGAGAATTTAATACTTAAAAATTTGCTTAAATTAAACATTATTTTTTTTGGACTTTCTACAAGATCCTCATATTTAATGTAAAATATATCTTTTCTATCTTTCTCGATTAATTTTGTAACTTTCAAAATATTACTTTCTTTATTTCCAAAACTATTTATGCTGAAATAAAAATCCTTAGTAATTTCAGTTATTTTTTTTAATGAAGAGTAAATATCTAAGGGATTTCTAAAAACTAAAATATTTTTTATTTCAGGAAATTTTTTTTGAATAGAATTGAAATTTTGTAATATATGATTTCCATCTTGAATAATAATATTTTTTTTTAATTTTTTATTTTGAGATAATTCAAAATGCTTATGAATATGTATAATTATATTTATAATTCTTTTTTGTGAATAGTTAACTATCTTTTCATTTAAAACTAATTTTTGAAATTTTTCAAAATTAAATTCTTTAATTTTAAAAATCCCGTTGATTACCCTAAATTCTCTTTTGCTCCTGATTTTCTCATTTACCTCTAAATGTTTTAATCTTGTTCGGTTTAAATAGTACTTTAGTAAATCTTTATCATTCAAATCTTTTTTTTTCATAAAATGTGAGATTAGTTTTAATTCAATCGGTATTGTTGTAATATCTGAATGTGAGTCTAAAAGTGTGCCAACTAAAGTTGTTCCTGATTTTACTTCTCCAATTATATTATAAATTTTAAAGTGCATATTTGATTTGTAAAAAGTCTCTGTAATAAATATAAAATAAATGTAATATTATTTGTAATGCTTACAAAACTAAAAGCTAGTAATAAATTTATAGTTTCTATTTTATTATTTCTAATATTCATATTTATCTTTACGAGATACAATGGAAACTCCCACAGTGATAATCGACAGATCTGGCAGTTCATGGAGAATCAACTGAAATTTGATATTTATGAGCAAAATTCGTTATATATCTCGACGTCAATTTTTTACTCAATAGTTAACAAATTAGGTCTTCGATTAGATAATGATTTAGTAGGATTGTCAGTACATTATTTACTTTCTTTAATTGCTTTATTTTATTTATATAAGTGTTTAAAAAAAATTTTTCCTGATTATTCAAATAGCTACATATTTATAATAATTTTAATATTAAGTTCACTAGATAATTTAGTGTTAGAGTCAACAAGGAGTAGTTGGATTTATCCTCATAACCTTAATTCTTCACATGCAGGAATGACAATTTTTTTTGTTTTTTTGTGGTTAACATTAAAAGAAGATAAAATAAAATTGACATTTATAGCCCCTATTTTTCTTGCATCATCTATAAAAATTGCGTGGTTCCCGATCGGCTGTTCTTTTGTTTATCTTTATTTAAAGAAAAAAAAAATCAGCGATATTCTTTGGATAATCCCATGTATAATACTAGCAATATATTATTATTTAAATTTTTCATCTTCTTCAACAGCTGTTCAAAGGCTAGATTTATTTAATAGAATTTTACAAAGAGAGAATCTAGAGGTCGCAGTTCATATGCAGGATTTTTTTAAAATTTTATTATGTATGTGTTTTTTCGCTATAAGTTTTATTTTATTAAAAAAATTTAAAAATAATAGTTGTTACAACTTTTTTTTAGTCACTATTATTTTATCATTACTTCTATTTGTATTAGGTGGAATTTATGCAAAATACGGAGGACAAATATACCCTGATCCAAAAATTCTTATTTTGAATGCAGTAAGGTCTCAATTTTTATTTCAGTTGATTTTAGCTTTGCTGTACCTTAATTATATAAATCTAATTTTTAAGGATAGAATTTCTAAATACCTTCTAATTTTAATACCTTTTCTTTTAACATTTCATATAAAGGGAGTAATTCTTGCACTTATGATTGGAATTTTATCATTTATTATTGTGAACATGAAAGTAAAAAAAGAGAATGAAAATATGTATTTGATTATACCTATCTTGATACTTTCCTTAGTTATAGGAAATTCGTTTAAAAATAGGATAAATAAAATGGATTTTTTCACATTCTCAAAAATAAATTATTGGTCAACTTTTTCAAAAGGGCAGGAGGATTTGATTAAAAAATTTATATATTTAAGGTCATGTGACGATTTTTTAATGTTTGATGACTTAAAAATGAAAACTGATATGAATTTTATATCAGTTAAATCAAAATATTTTAAACCTAGTGCTTATAACGTTGCATTAAATCATGAATTATTAAAAGAGCATTACAGAAGAAAAAAAATTATTGATCTAATAAGAGAAGGTGAATTTGATGATAAAAAGATTATTGAAAATGAAAATTTTGTATATGTGTCTAAAAATGATTTGGGTATAGATTTTCCAAAGATAAATAGTGATAATTTTTTTATATATTTCATTTTTAATGAAAAAAAATTAGATAACCTGAAAAATAAATGTAAAATTTTATTTAATTTATAAAAAAAAATCTATTTGATTCAATTTATAAATTGATATTTTAAAAATATTATGAAAAAAAATGTTATAGTGGTTACTGGAGGAGCTGGATTTATAGGCTCAAATTTAATTGAATTATTAATAAAAAAAACAAATTTCAAAATTATTAGTATTGATAATTACTCTACTGGAACTAAAAAAAATCATATACCAAATAAAAGAGTTACTTATTTAAATTTTGATACAAAAAATATTCATAAAAATTTAAGATTTATTAAAAAGAAAATTGATACCATTTTCCATTTTGGAGAATTCTCAAGAATCTACCAAAGTTTTTTGAAAGTTGAAGAATGTGTATCTTCAAACATAATTGGTACAAGCCAAGTAGCAAATTTTTGTTTGACAAACAAAATTAAATTAATTTATTCAGCAACTTCTGCAAGTATAGGTAACAAAGGTGAAGACAAAAATTTATCACCATACGCATTTACAAAGGCTAAAAATCTAGAAATGTTAAATAACTTTAAAAAATGGTTTAAATTTAAATTTGAAATAATTTATTTTTATAACGTTTATGGACCCAAGCACATATCAAAAGGGTCAATGGCGACTGTAATTGGAATATTTGAAAATCAATTTAAAAAAAAAGAACCATTAACTGTTGTGCTTCCTGGAACGCAATCAAGAAGGTTCACTCATGTTAAAGATACAGTAAGAGTCTGCTATGAAGCCTGGAAGAAAAATAATTGTAGGCATTATAGTATTTCACACAAAAAAAAATACACTATACTTCAGGTAGCTAAAATGTTTAAATCTAAAATAGTTATGCTTCCTCCCAGATTAGGAGAGAGATATTCGTCTGCTTTAACAAATATGAATTTGTCAAATAAAGTCCATAAAAAATATGGAAATATTGAACTTAAAAACTATGTAAAAAATTTTTTAAAAAATCAGTAAATATTGATTTTTTTCTTGGTTTACAAACTTTGCTAAATAGGTATAAATCAATCGCCGGTGATTATTGCGAAGGTGTTATACCCGATCCCATTCCGAACTCGGAAGTCAAGCCCTTTTGCGCCGATGGTACTTTGTCTTAAGGCACGGAAGAGTAGGAAGTTGCCGGCACAATTAATTATGAAAATAAAAAGCTCATTAAAATCACTGAAAAAAAGAGATTTAAACTCTAAACTAGTAAGAAGAAGAGGAAGAGTTTATATAATAAATAAAATTAATCCGAAATTCAAAGCTAGACAAAAATGACATTTGGATCATATCTAAATATCTAAAAAGAATATGATAGTCGGCTCAATATCAGAAAATAAAAAAGTAGAAAACAGAGTTGCATTAACTCCAGATATTATAAAAAAATATATATCTCTAGGTTTGGGAGTAAACTTAACCAAGGACTATGGTCAGCACCTTGGATTGTCTGATGATGAATATAAGTCAGCAGGAGCAGATATAAAAATTAGTGATGAAGAAGTTATTTTAAAATCAGATGCAATTTTACAGATGAATATTCCACACGATGAAAATTTAAATAAATTTAGAAAAGAACAAATTTTAATTGGAGTTCTAAATCCATATTTAAATAAGACAAAATTAAATCAATTAACTACAAAAAGTATTAAATGTTTCTCGTTGGAGCTTCTGCCAAGAATTACCCGAGCACAATCAATGGATATATTGTCTTCTCAAGCTAATTTAGCTGGATATAAAGCTGTTATTGACTCATTTGCTTTTTTCCAAAAAGCTATACCAATGATGATGACAGCCGCAGGAACAATTTCAGCTGCAAAAGTTTTAATTGTTGGGGCAGGAGTTGCAGGTTTGCAAGCAATTGCAACGGCTAAAAGAATGGGAGCGGTAGTTTTTGCAACTGACGTAAGGGTAGCCTCAAAAGAGCAAGTCGAAAGTCTAGGAGGAAAATTCTTAACAGTTGAGGGTTCTGAAAATTTAGAGACTAAAGGTGGGTATGCCAAAGAAGCTTCAGACGAATTTAAACAAAAACAGGAAGAGTTGTTGAAAGAAACTTTAAAAAAGATTGACATAGTTATATGTACTGCTCTCATACCAGGAAAAAAAGCTCCTGTAATAATAAAAAAAGATATGATAGATGTTATGCAAAATGGTTCTGTTATTTATGACTTAGCTGCCTCTCAGGGTGGAAACTCAGAGTTAACAAAAGTTGATGAAACTGTTGATAGAAATGGTGTAAAAATTATGGGTGAGACTAATATTTTAAATAAATTGCCTGTTTCAGCATCAAATCTTTATTCAAAAAATATGTTCAATTTTGTAAATAATTTATTTGATAAGGAGAAAAAAACTTTTGAGATAAATTTAGATGATGAAATAATTGAAAAGACAATGGTTAAATAATGGAAGTAGATCCTTTTATATTTAGATTAAGTATATTTATACTGTCAATTTTTATTGGTTATTATGTAGTGTGGAGTGTAACACCTTCTTTGCATACACCACTTATGTCAGTTACAAATGCTATTTCATCAGTAATTATCGTTGGGGCTATTATTGCTGCCTTAGCTGGCTCTTCTGTAAATATTTTTGAAAAGTCAAATATATTTGGTTTTCTTGCAATAATTTTAGCTGCAGTAAATATATTTGGAGGCTTTTTAGTAACTCAAAGAATGTTGCAGATGTATAAGAAGAAGAAAAAATAGTTATGTCAGCTAATTTTTCAGCATTATTTTATCTAATTTCAGGGGTATTATTTATATTAGCACTAAGAGGATTATCATCACCAGAAACATCAAGACGAGGAAATTATTTTGGAATAGCTGGTATGGTAATTTCAATAATTGTAACATTTTTAACAGTTGGTAATTTTGGATCAGGTTTTGTATACGTTCTTATTTTTCTTATTATAGGGGGGTCAATTGGTGCGTTTATTGCATTTAAGATTCCTATGACTGCTATGCCCGAACTTGTAGCAGGATTTCATAGTCTTGTAGGTCTCGCAGCCGTTTTTGTTGCAATATCCGCATTTCTGAAACCAGAAGCATTTAATTTAGGTGTTGTAGGAAACATAAAACTTGCAAGTTTAATTGAGATGTCTCTTGGTGCAGCGATTGGCGCAATTACTTTTTCAGGTTCAATAATTGCTTTTTTAAAATTAAGAGGAATAATGTCAGGATCACCTATAACTTTTAAAGGTCAGCATGTTATTAATTTATTATTAGGATTGATAATTATATTTTTTATTTATTATTTATGTATTACTCAGTCGTCTAGTATATTTTGGTCAATTGTTTTAGTGTCATTTTTAGTTGGTATATTATTAATAATACCAATTGGTGGAGCTGATATGCCAGTTGTAATTTCAATGTTAAATTCATATTCAGGATGGGCAGCTGCGGGTATAGGTTTTACGTTGGAAAACACAGCCCTTATAATTACAGGTGCTTTAGTTGGATCATCTGGTGCAATACTTTCTTATATAATGTGTAAAGGTATGAATAGATCATTCTTCAATGTTATTTTGGGAGGGTGGGGTGCAACTGACCAAGTTTCAAATAATACAAGCAAAGAACAAAAACCGGTAAAGAATGGTAATGCCGACGACGCTGCTTTTTTAATGAAAAATGCATCTTCAGTAATTATTGTTCCAGGATATGGTATGGCTGTGGCCCAAGCCCAACATGCTTTAAGGGAAATGGTAGATGCTCTTAAAAAAAATGGTGTAAAAGTTTCATATGCAATTCATCCTGTTGCAGGAAGAATGCCTGGACATATGAATGTTTTATTAGCAGAAGCAAATGTGCCTTATGATGAGGTTTTTGAACTTGAGGAAATAAACAATGATTTTGCAAATTGTGATGTTGCTTATGTAATAGGAGCAAATGATGTTACTAATCCAGTCGCAAAATCAGATCCACAAAGCCCAATTTACGGAATGCCAGTTCTGGACGTAGAAAAAAGCAAATCAGTTTTATTTGTCAAAAGAAGTTTATCTCCCGGCTATGCGGGAATTGATAATGATCTATTTTATAGGGACAATACTCTAATGTTGTTTGCGGATGCAAAAAAAATGACAGAAGAAATAGTAAAGAGTTTATAATTGACTAAAATTTTTTGTGATATTGCTGATATAAAACTTATAAAAAAATTTAATAAAAAAAAGATAGTAAAAGGTTTTACTACTAACCCAAGTTTAATGAGAAAAGCTGGAGCTAAAGATTATGCTAAATATACAAAAAAAATACTGAAAATAACTAGAAAACCTATTTCATGTGAAGTTTTTGCTGACAATATCTATGATATGATTTTACAAGGTAATAAAATAAGCAAGTGGGGAAAAAATGTTTATGTAAAGGTTCCTGTAACAAATTCTAAGGGTAAATATATGGGAAAAGTAATAAATACTTTAAATAAAAATAAAATAAAATTAAATATAACTGCAGTTTATTCCTCAGATCAAACAAAACAAATTTTAAAAAATATAAATGATAAAACAAAAGTGATTATTTCTATATTTGCTGGACGAATGGCAGATGCAGGAAAGGATCCTATACCTCATTTTAAAGAAAGCATAAAAATTTCAAAAAAATATAAAAATGTTGAAATACTTTGGGCTAGCACAAGAGAACCTTATAATTATCTTCAAGCTAAAAATTTAGGATGTCAGATAATTACAGTTCCACCATCAATAATCGAGAAAATTGAAAACTTTGGTAAAAGTTTAAAACAACTTACCACAGATACGGTAAAAGGTTTTTTAATAGATACAAAAAAATCAAAATTTAAAATATAAAAATTGGTTGCGGGGGACGGATTTGAACCGCCGACCTCAAGGTTATGAGCCTTGCGAGCTACCAGGCTGCTCCACCCCG
>MDTB01066113.1_pt1 | contig 25766 bp, 19 predicted proteins | sample 811161 | NCBI WGS metagenome assembly MDTB01 (sample SAMN05326650, study PRJNA326480) | marine metagenome | isolation source: seawater | place: Mediterranean Sea | collected 2009
AATTTTAAAATTAAAAATGGATTAATGACGACAGTACATGCAGTAACTTCATCACAAAATGTACTTGATATAAAATCTTCTAAAAATTGGAGACTTGGAAGGGGGGCATATCAAAATATTATTCCTTCATCAACTGGTGCAGCAAAAGCTTTAGGTAAGGTGATTCCTGAACTAGACGGAAAATTAACTGGAATGTCTTTTCGAGTTCCTATACCAAATGTTTCAGTTGTCGACTTATCCTTAAATACTGAAATCGACACTTCTTATACTGAAATATGCCAATCAATTAAGTATGCCTCTGAGAATAATTTTAATAATATTATAAGATATAGTGAAGATAGTTTAGTTTCCTCTGATATTTTATCAGATCCACATACAAGTGTTTTTGATTCTAAGTCTGGTTTAGAAATTTCTAAAAATTTCTTCAAAATAATTGCTTGGTATGATAATGAATATGCATACTCATCTAAAATTTTAGATATGATAAATCATGCTATGAAAGTTATTAATAATTAGATTTAATAGAAATAACTATCTGAAATTGCTTTTTTAAATTCAATAAGTGATTCTTTACTTGAATTTACTCTCCAGTCCAATTCTTTATTTATTTGAAACCATGTCACTGATTTAATTAATGGATACTCATTTTTTATTTTGTAAAATGCGTCTTTTATCCAAAGTGCTTTATTTTGATCTTTAAAATTAAATTCTGGTGAACCAAATTCAGCAATCATTATCGGGTGGTTCTTTGATATTTTAATACACTCATTATAAAGTTTTTTAAAACAATTATCAAAGTCTCTAAATGGTCTTTCTCCTCCCCATGGATCTTTTGGATACCAGTTGTATGCATCCATCGCAATCCAGTCAACATAATCATCACCAGGCCAGTAATTTGAAATTTTATTCCAGTTATCCTTTGTCATATCAATACTTGATCCGTGAGGATTCCACACCCATTTAACATTACTTACTTGATTCTTGATAAATATATCAACCACATATCTCCATACTGATACTACTTTATCCGGACCTCCTTTATTCTTACCATTTTTAAATCCGCTCCACAAGTACCAATTCCCGTTAAATTCATGAAGTGGCCTTATTAGTATGTTACCATTATATTTTTTAACATCATTAGCAAATTTATTTAAGTATTTATCATGCTTACCCTCTAAAATTTCATTCATCAAGGAATATTCATTTTTAATTGGTTGTGTCATATATTGGTAATTTGTTGAATCAGAAAAGTAAAATTCCCATGTTAAGTGAGGAGTCTTTCCGAGTTTTTAACTTTTTCGCAATCTTTAATTGGGAAATTATCAGAAAAAGTAGGATACCACATAACATATTCTAATTCATTACAAATTAAATCTTCATAATTTTTAATGATTTCTTTATAATTTTTAGGAAATATTCTCCCGTTTTCTCCAAATAAATATGCATTAATCGAGCATTTATCTGATGTTGAAATTTTATTTTTATAATTTTTAATTTTATCATTGTTACATGAAGAAATTACTAAGAAAATAAGTGTAAATAAATAAACTTTATTAATCATAATCTGTTAATTTAAATTTTTCTTTTATGATTTGATTTTTTCTGTCCCCAGATTTTAAATAAAAAAATCCATTTTCAATTATCTTAGTATTATCATAATTAATAAACGATAAATCTTTTGGATAAATAGTAAAACTTATAATTTTAGTTTCCATTGGTTTAAAATCTACTTTTTTAAATCTAATTAATTTCTCAAAGTCAGGATCAATACTAGCGTATTCATCTTGCAAGTATAATTGAACAACTTCTTTTCCATTATATTTTGAGTTATTTTTGATTTTAACTTTTACTTGTATACTATCACTGATAGATATTCTTTTTTTATTTAAATATATTGAATCATACTGAAAATTTGAATAAGATAGTCCGAAACCAAATTGATAAAGTGGATCATAATCAGTATATCCACCATAGTTATCTGACCTGTCAGTTATTGTATGAATATAGGGCATTGTAGTTGTTAGGCTTTTATGATAGGTATATGGTAATTTTCCAGAGAAATTAATATCTCCATATATTAAATCAATAATTGCGTCAGAAGAATTATCACCAGGGTAATAACACATAATTATAGCATCTACTAACGGTTCAATTTCAGTAATATTTAGTGTTCTTCCCTCAAATAAGAGTAAGATAATTGGTATTTCAGCCTTGCTTAAAGTTTTTACTAAATTAATTTGAGATTTTGGAAATGAAAGTTGTTTTATATCACTAGGTCTCTCAGTGGAGGGTTTTTCACCAAGGCAAACTATGATAATATCAGACTTTTTAGAATCAGAAATTATTTTATTATAGTCTTTGACTTCATCAAAAGAAACCCCATTATTAAACATAACATTTTCCCTACCAATTTTATTACGAATGCATTCTAGTATAGTATTCTTATTTGAATCATTATATATAGTGTCTTGACCACTCCATGTTCGTGACCATGGACCATTTAAATAATTTAATGAATTTGATGCAACTCCCGTAATAAATATTTTTTTATTTTGATTAATTGGTAGTAATTTTTTTTTATTTTTAAGTAGTGTAACTGACTCAGAAACAGATTTATAACTAAGATCAATTGAAGTTTTACTTTGAAATCTCGGATAATTGTTAGGGTTAGTATTAGGTACTTTAAAAAGATTTAATTTAAATTTCAATTTTAATATTCTTCTTACAGCATCATTTATTCTTGAAATTGGAATTCTTTTTTCATTTACTAATTCAAACAAGTAATCAGAGAATGAGGCATCATATGGAACCATACATATATCAATTCCAGCATTAATTATCTGATATGTAGCTTCTTTGTAATTTTCTGCAGTTTTATGAAAATCTTTTAAAAATTGCATATCACCCCAATCTGATATTACAACTCCATCAAACTTAAACTCTTTTTTTAGAATATTTGTAATTAGATTTTTGTTTGTATGACAAGGAATGGAATTTATCATTCCAGAGCTTATCATTATTGATTGCACCCCATTATTAATTGCTGATATAAATGGAGGTAAGTAATACTGTCTTAAAAATCTTTCAGAGATAAAAGCATTTTTTCTGTCATTTCCATATTGCGATCCACCATATCCAATGAAGTGTTTTGCACAAAGTGCTGTTTCAAATTCATTAATTTCATTACTTGTTCCACCTTCAATAAACGCCTTTGTCATCATAGAGACAAGATAGGGATCTTCTCCATATGTTTCACATATTCTTCCCCATCTACCTTGCCAAGAAATATCTGCAGTAGGAGCTAAATTCCATGGTATATTTGAAGCTCTTAATTCATATGCAGTAACTTTTGAAACATCTTTAATTAATTCATAATTCCATGTTGCTGCCATTCCTATTTGGTGGGGAAATAATGTTGAATTTTTTGTATAATTTGCTCCATGTACCCCATCAGTTGCATAAAGTATAGGTATTTTATGTCTTGAATTATTAGCAACATAATTTTGGATTTGACTTATAATATTAAAATATTCATATTTACTTGGTGGGTAGTAACCTTTACCTACAAAGGAACCAACATATTTGACATTAGTAAAAAAATTTAATTTTTTAGTATCAATTACCAAAGTATCCATATAATCCCAATAATTTTTTTGTACGCATATAGCTGGTATTCCAATTTGTGTCATTTGTCCAATTTTTTCTTTCAAAGACATTTGCATCAATAAACTATCAATTTTTTTATCGAAAGAATTATTAATTTTTTCATGTTTATTAGAAGAAAAGATTATTAAAAAAAATATTATATATAAATTATATTTCATCATTTAATTATATACTTTTACCCAATCAATTTCTAATTGAGAGGGAAATTGGGTGTTATCATTTGGGCCCGAATTGGTAATTGCTAAGTTTAATATTAAATACCATTGTCCTCTATTAAATGGCCATTCATATTCTGAGCTATAGTCCTCAGGTGTTACTGAATAAACAAATTCATCATCAATATACCATGCAATATAGTTTGGTTCCCATCTTATTTCATATATATGAAAATCTTCAGAAAATCTCTCAGGTGAAATATTTTTTTGAAATGATTTATATTGATGATTAGAAGGAGAGTAGGGGCAATTTCCAACATGAGCTGCTCCTGTAGAAATATTTGAATTACCATTAAATACCCATAATTGTTCCATAATATCTATTTCTCCATCACAGGGCCAATCAGAGTTTGAAGGTAAAATCCAAAATGCAGGCCAGAAACCGACCCCTTCAAGTGTTTTAATTTTAGCTTGAACTCTACCGTATCTAAAGTTAAATAATCCATCTGTTTTAATTTTTGATGAGGTATAGTTTAATGGATTTCCCCATTCATTAACTATATTTTGACCAGATTCTTCTTTAGCAATAATTTTTAATGTGCCATTGCTGACTGAAGTATTTTCTGGTTGGTAAAATTGAATTTCTCCATTTCCCCAACCATATGAACCATTTCCAATATCATGTTTCCATTTAGATGTATTAATTTCATTTCCATTAAAATCGTCGATAAATATTAATTCTCCATTTGATTCTTGTGGTGGGGAAGGTAATTCACATTTTATGAAAAATAATAAAATTGAAATAAAAAAAATTATATTTTTTTTAAATATTTTCATTTGATAACCATTTCTCCCCACAGGGAAGGATTATTAAAGTTTTCTTGTGATAAATTCCAAACTTTTTTGATATTTTCTTCAGTAATTCCAAATTCTATTTTATAGACTTTATTTTGTTCAAAATTTTCAAAATTTAATTCGCTAAATGGTATAATTATATCAAAAGAATTTTTTTGATTATTTATACTTGCATCTACTAATATACTGGTCTTTAAATTTTCAACGATATTATTTTTAAAATTAATATTTATGTGGTTATCACTTGAATACATATATTTCCTTTTTCTTGGTAATTTATAATTGGAAGAAAAAGCAATTTCTAAAGATTTAATATCTTTATCAGAAGTAACTTTAAAATAAATATTGTTGTTGTCTACAATTGTTTGTATTGTTGAATTTGAAATATTAATTAAATCTGTTTTATCCCATGTGTCTTTCTCTGAAATATATGATTTATCATTTACTTTGTTAACATATATCCTATTGTCAAAACCTCCATCATAAGGAATTACTTCAATTTGATCTACATATATTTCTCCTTCAGCTTCAAATTGAACAATAAATTGTTTAACATTACTTGGATCAAAATTTGGTGCAATTTCCCACTCAAATTCTCTAATTGGTAGTATTACATTTGACCATTCTTCAGAAACAACTGAAGATTCAATGGTTTGAGGTTTAAAACCTATCCAAAGTTGAGTCCCTGAATAATCTTCAAGACAAGCAGCTAAAGGTAAAGATTTAAGGATCCCCTTAACAGATCTTACTTTTAACTGAATTGCAGCTTTATCTATTATATTACTCATATCCTTTCCTTGCCAACTATCCCATCCAAAACCCATACCCAGCCACTCACAATTTCCCGCATTTTTATTCCATTTCCAATGCATACATTTGCTACCTGAAAAAAATATATTTTCAATTGACTTAATTTCTAAGCATACATTTGCTTTCTTTATCCAACTTGAACTTTGATCAATATCATTATTTAATATTTTTTTATTTTTTAAAAAAGGTATAGTTAATATTGAATTACCAGACTCTGTCCACCAATGTTCACCATTAATATTATCATTAAATATTGATAATGAATAAAAGTTCTCAATTGATTTTTTAATTACTTGGTCTGATTTCTCATCAAATAAATTTACTTGTTTTAAATTCATGCAAGAATTTATAATCATTAGAATAAAAAACAGAAATATTTTTTTTAAGATATTCATATTTAAAGAGGTTGACTTTCGGTAAAAATTAAGTAATCTACGTAAACTTGACTATAACCAGCTCCTTGTTGAGCTAGAAATAGCATTGATATCATGTTTAATTTATCTGGATTCATAATACCGTCTCCATCAGGTTCAACAGTAGCACCATTAGAAAGGGTTAATAAATCTGAATATTTAATTGAAATTATTTGCCATCCTAATTTAAACTCTCTTAATTCGATTGAATACATGTCTTCAATTCCAGGAGTAAATTCATTATCCAAATTATCATCTTCTTTAAATTGAAATAAAACAAGAGGAGGATTTATTAAATTTTCGGGTAAGTAAAGTAATAAATTAAAATATACTTGATCTGGATTATCATTTAAATTGAAAGTATTTTGACCATATGCTGATGCAGGAAAATCTATCATCCCAATAAGCCAGTCCCAATCGACATCTCCACCCATATCATAATAAGAATTTCCTTCAGGAGCATTATCATTAATTATATTAAAACTCATATTAGTACCAGCTTGAACAAATGGAATCCAATTAGGATTTAATCCATTTTCAAAATCAGCAACTATCAGTCCATCAAAAACTTTAGTTGATAAAATAGTTAAATTATTATCATAAAAAAATAAAGAATCAGAAGGAATATACAATTCTACATTACAATCTTCAATTTTAAAAAAAGGTAGGTTTGTAGTTGAACCATCCCATAATGAGTTATTCTCATTAATTATTCTGGAATAACCATTTATAATTTTCTCAGCACCAGAAATGTTACCTTTTATTTTAATTTGCCAATCAACTGTTTTTGAAAATTCAGCAGTAAAATAGACAATTTGACTATTTTCAAAATCAACATTTCTATTACTTATATCAAGTTTTTCAATTATATTAAATTCTCCATAAATATCATTTAATGAGGGACCTAAAATATCATTTTCCCTCTCACATGACATTAATAGAAGAACTGTAATAATTATTATTATTTTTTTCATTTTATTATTTTTAAAATTTCATTATATAAATTAAGGAAAACCTCGAAAATTCATAATCTGGTAGTAGTGTTAATTGGTCACTCCAATTATAATTTTGCCAAATAAATTTCAAATTATTTTTAGAATCAAATTTATATTCAAAACCAAGTCCAAAAATTTCTTCATTAAGATTTGTTTCATAATACCTTAAGTTATTAATTTGATCATATTGATTTCTAATAGAAATATGGTCTTTTCCACTAGAACAAATTCTTTCATAACCTGATATCACATAAAAATCTCCTGAGATTTGATAATTCAATCCTATTTGTAATTTAGAAGTATTTAAATTAGATTTTAAATATGAATCACTAGGAGTATTTGAATTTCTTTTGGTTTTGTCAAAATTATAATTTAATTGTAACATAAGGGATTTATTAAAATTCATAAAATTAGCAAGATTAGAATTAAAGTTAAAACCATATGTTTTATAGTTTCTTGTATTATTTGTTCCAACACCGACTATTTCAGAAAGATTATTAAAGTAAATAGTAAAGTCATATTTTTTATGTTTATTTGAGTTAACTAATTCAAAATTAAATCCTTTTCTGTTGGGAGTGGATAACCCATATGGATCAATATTATTATATTGAGGATAAAAATTATCAAGACCAACTTGAATTTGATTATTGAATAAAGAAGCATCGTTATAAATATCCCAAATACCAATTGGTCTTATAACTAAGTCATTAGTATATCTATTAAATGTATATCCTTGAGTAGAATAATTTAATCTTCTCATCTGGGAGCCAACACTTCTAAAATTTTGTCCAACATTTCTGTAGGAAAATTTAAAAGTTAAATCTAAAGGAAGGTATTTAAAAGTTAATTTTGAATAGTTAAAATAGTCACTTAGTTTTTCAAATTCACTCGTATTTTCAATATCTACATTAGAAAATCCACTTTCACCTTTTAAATTGAGTTCAAAATCTTCTGATTTTTTTGTAAAGTTATAAGTCCCGGTAAAAACTGGATTTTTATAATAATTATTATTTAGTGATGTTCCAGATATATCTTTCAAGTTAATATAATTTAACCCCAGATTTAATTTTTCGCTTTGAATTATTGAAATATTAGTTCCAAAAAATATTCTATCATTAATGGAATTAAAATCACTTGTGTTAATTCTAGAGGTGAAAAAATTAAATTTCATTTCATCAATATTTTTATTAAATGATAAACTAAAATCGATCGCTCCACCTTGTTGTCTCCATGTGTTATTATCAAAATAAAAATTATCATAATCAATAATATTATTATAAATCCCAAATATATCTAATGAATTAGAGTAAAATCTTTCAGAATTATTATAAAACGTAAATGGAGTCATTTTATAATCCATATCTCCAATTTGGTATCGTATTGAATTAGATATCAATCCTCTGAGATATAATTCTCTTAAATCAAATGTTACCCCAGATCCCCAGAATCCACCATATTCATTTCGAACCCTTATTGAGCTTCTAATATATGTATTGCTGTTAGGTTTAATATTTGCTGATAAGTCAACAAGTGTGTGTCCATATTCTGCTTTTTTTAGAGATATAGTATCATTCATTGAATTAATATTATCAATATTAAATAATCCACGTGACAATCCAGATAACCAAAATTTTTTTTCAGTAGTCTGAGAAAAAATTGATGATGTTGAAATAAACATCATTAGATATAATATATTTTTTTTAGTCATTAAAATAAAGTTTTTAGTTCAATAATTGTTTCTGTACCTTTAAATTTGTGCAATTCAAAGCTTTTATCTTCAAAGAAGAACCATCTATGTCTAAAATAAAGAGCAGTATTTTTTGATATTGTTATATCTAAACCCAATCCATAACCTGTTCCTATTTGATTTCTTGGTTTACCAGAATCCGGACTTAACTCAGTATTATAATTTGCTATAGTTCTTTCAAATCCTGAATAACCACTTAATATGAATTTACTATTAATAGCATAATAAGCCTCAATCTCTTGATTATATTGACGAACATAAGCATTTTCATTAAAAATAGGTAGGTATGACCAATAATTTTGAGAGGAAATTAGTCTAGTTATAGAGAATAAATATAATCTACCCATTGAAAATCTAGGACGAAATTTTGTTGATAATTCAACAAGACTGAAATATTTTTTATTTATTACTTCTCCTAATTGGTCATCTGTAAGATTTATTGTCTCATAAACATCTCTAAAAATTACATTTTGATTTCCATATGGTCCAACTCCTTGGGGAAAATTCCATCTCCAAAATCTAGATCTTGTTAATTGATTTACTTGATGTGAATATGTAATTTGATTGCTTATAGGCCTTAACTCTGAAGATGATCCTATTCCTAGATTAAAATTCATTCTATCAAATTCTATCAGTATATTCGAGGAAATTCCTTTTCTGTTGTTTGTCATTTGCCCAAGTGGTACAATTGAACTTGCAAATGGTTGAAGTAGAGTAGTACTTCCAACCGAATTATCTTGAATAATTGATGAACTTTGATTTATAGAAGTATTAAAAAATACAGAATTATTATTGATAACATTTGGACTAACCCTAAATAACTGTGTCAATATTGTTATTCTTTTTGTCAATTTAGGTGGAGATATTTCAACATACATTGCTTCTCCCCAATTTCCCTTTCCTGATTCAGAAATATATCTTCCTTGTCCTAATTCAAAATTTAGTTTTAATTTAGATAAATTAAAGTTTGATTCAACTGTATGGATATTGAATCCAAAGTTTTGATTACCAGCACTATCAACAAATGTATTTGAATTAAATGAATTAATACCAATAAAATTTCCACTAGGAAAATTTTTTCTTATTTGACCTCCAAAGGAATTATTAGGAAGATAGGAAAAACCTCCATTTAATTCTGTTTTTCCATAAAGTAAAATAAAACTCAAGTTTTTTGGTAAATTGCTTGCCTCAAGAATAATTCCTGTAAAGGCTTTTTCTCCCCATCTTTCACCTTGTTGAATATTACCTGTCTTAAAAAAATCATTGTATCTTTGTTCTACGGACGAACCTATTGGGTGCCAAGGGTCTCTTTCAAATGCTGAATATGTTCCTAAACCAGATAATCTGGGATTTTGATTAAAAGTTGCTAACGTAAATGGACTTAATGAAGCCCAATGAATTCCTCCAGCTTTAAATTCAATAGAACCATATTGAGTATCAAAGTTACCATATAAATTCATTCCCAAATTAAGACCAAATTGACCTGCAAGTCTGTTACCAATTATAGGATCATATAATAATGGTAAATTATCATTACTTATCTGATTACTGTACGAAGGTCCAATATTTCCCTCTAAAAATTGAAATGTAAAAAGATCAAAACCCCAAGATGTTTTTAAGTTAGGCCTACCTGAAAATCTCAAAAATAAATTAGGGAATTGACTATCATCATTTATAAAAATATTCCTTCTTAATGTTTTATTATCAGAAAATTGACTTAATTGAAATGGGAAATCTAGATATCTGTAAGTTGAAAAGAAACGATATTCACCACTCACCTTAAAACTATATAGATTATCTGTTTCTTTTTTTGGAAATAATCCAATTTCTTCTATACTTATATCTTCATTTTGAGAATAGACTGAGGACATATTAATAAAGAATGTAAGAAGAAATATTTTTGTAATTATTTTAAAATCTAAATTACTCATTCAATTTTAACCTTCTTGTTTTAAGTTTTATTTTTTGTCTTTGTTTCATATTATCAGGTCTGGGATTAGAGTAAAATGGAATATTTGCATATGCAATTTTATCAATGTCATCAGTAACAAATATAAATAATCTATAGGCACCTTCATTTTTTGGTGCCATAAACCTTACTTCATTAATCTTTGATTTTTTAATTAAGCCCGTAATAGATGGAATTTCATCTTGAAAATCACCACCAACTGCTTCAACAGTACTCTCAGGATATATTTTAAATGAAAATTTTAGTTTATTATTGTCATCTTTAGCATATACTTCACCTTGATATATTTCCTCACAAATTAATTGAATATTATCATACTTACTAAAATTTTCAATTTTTGCGCTATCTACACTAGGTGCTAAATTTAAGGGGAATTTTCCAGTCCAACAATTAGTTACGTAATCAATAACTTCAGTAATTTGACCTTTTTTGGTAAACATTCCATACCATGTTGATGTAACTTCTTGCTTATGTCCCCAAAGAAATGTGTAAGAACCAAGACACATACTAGTATCTTCAATTATACATTCATAACTATCTACATATTGTAATGCTTTTTCATGACTGTTTTGTTCAATAGGAGCATTCCACATAGTTTTTCTAACTTCCCAATGACCTGCTGGTCCCCATTCAGCAAAAAGATAAGGTTTATTCCAACCAGCTTTACGAATTACATTACTTGCAGAACAAACTTCTCTATAAGTATTAATAGAATAGATATCTATATCTGGTGTCTTTTCTTGAATTAATTTAACTTCAACTGGATCAAGACCTGCAGTAACAGTAGTAACTGGGTGATTAGGATCAATCTCATGGATCATTTTAGCAATATCTTGTATAGCATCCCATACTTTAGTATTTGTATAAAACAAATCAACTTCATTTCCAACTCCCCATAACAATAATGCAGGATGATCTTTATATTTTTTAACAACTGATTTGAAGTAATTTAGTTGTGTTTTTACTGCAGATTCGTTGTCGTAATCGAATCCCTGTCTTTCTTGTCCAGCCCACAAACCCATCATAACAGTTAGACCTAATTCATGAGCCTTATCTAAAACTTCTCTTCCGTTATCAGGAGACCAAGTTCTAATTGAATTACCACCAGCATCAGCAAGATGCTTGAAATATTTTAGATCTTCACATCCAGCACCCTTAATATAGTAGGGAATACCATTTCTTAATAATTTCCAATTGTTATTTATCTTAATTATTTCAACTTTATTTTCTTGAGCATAATTAGAGAAACTAATAATAAAGACTGTTATTATAAAAATTAATTTTTTTTTATTCATTAGTTTTTAATAAATTTTTTGATTAAAGTATTACCATTATCTATGATTTTAAGATAGTACAACCCTGGTTTCAAATCTTTTATATCTATTTTATTCAATTTATCATTATGTTCTTTTACAAGATTTCCATCAGTATTATAAAATTTTAATTTGTGATTTAATCTACCTTCAATCATAATATAGTCTGAAGAGGGGTTTGGATAAATTGTTAGGTTGTTATTATTATTATTATTATTTAAATTAAAATCTGGAGGTATTTCACCGAATGAGAGATCATCCCAATAAAAATAATCCTCATTTCCTTCATTGTCAAAATCGAAGAATATTATAATTTTATTGTAATTATTGGATAAATCTAATGTTGTTTGACTTTCATCATCAATAGAAACATTATTAAAATCAAATTCTATTACTTCCCATTGTCCTCCACTTATTGCATATGCGTCAGTTTCAACATAGATATTTGAATTTGAACCATTTTCAACTTTTAGTTTAATTTTTGCTACTATAAAAGATGATGGTATTTTTATACGCATGTGCATTTTTGTATTATTTTCTGAAAAAGGAATAGAATCCCCTAATAAATATCCATTCGTCCCAATTACTGTTCCAGCCCAGTTTACTGCACCATTTCCTTTTGTAGTTCTTGCGACATTGTTAAATTGATTATCTTTATCTGGTAGAATTGTTGTGTAAGTACCTTGAAAATCAAGGAATTGATAATTAATATCTTGATCATCAAAATTTATTGGAAAATCATTTATATTAGGTTGAGTGTATATGAATTCAATATCATCAAAGTAAAAGGTTGAACTATCAGTTCCATCTCCATAAGAACCAATATCAAAAATCATGGTGATTTTAATATATTTTGATGAACTTTGTTCACCAAAATAAAAATCGATATTTTCCCAGGTATTGGCTAAAGAATTTGTTCTTGTAACTTGAACAAAGTCAATTTGGCCATTTTCTCCCTCAAGTTTTAATTGAATTGGAACATCATTTCTATTACTCAGAACTTTCATTCTAAATGTATTATTGTAAGCAAAATCAAGAGTATCAGATAACAAAATTGTACTGCCACCAAACCATTGACCATCTATTCTGTATTGTCTTCCAACATAGATACTAGAATTATTTAAATCAACTTGAGGGTTTTCAACAACTGTAGTAGTTGCTCCATCAAAGTCTGCAAAAACATATCCTTCAAAATCAAAACCATTTTCAAAATCAATTGGTAATGAAAATTGATCTGAAATATTTGATTGGGAATGTAAAGAAATATTAAAGGATAATAATATGTAGAAATATGTTAATTTTTTCATATTAGATCAATCTAAGTTTATTTTTATTTTATTTTCAGAATTTTTATTAAATATTTTATTATTAGTAAATATAATTTTTCGATCAGTAATTTTCACGAACTCTTTAGAAATTATTTTGTCATTAACAGTAAAATTTTTAATCTTGTATGTATGGTAATTTTTATTGTTATTATTAGTATATTTTATATTAAAATCTATTGAAGAAAAAGAAGTTTTAATAATTGAAATACCTTTTTCATCAAAATATTCTTGGGATAATTTAGGATGAATAACTAAATATCCTTTTTCTCCACGTACTCCGAATATTTGAGTAATTAAAGTCAATAAATACCATGAGGAAGATCCTGTCAAATAGCAATACAATCCTTTGTTATCTGAGTTAAAAAAAGATGGAATACCTGGAAAAATTTTTGCTTTTTTTTGATCATTACAAATTTCATAAACATCATTCATAATTTCATTAGCTTCATCAACTAAGTCAATTTTAAAAAGAGCGTAAGCTAACATAATATTTTGTTGAATCCATTTACTTCCATGTTCTTTATATCCATATACAAATCCTGTAATTCTTCCTACTTTTAAATCAACATTTTTAAATTCGGTAGTTAATCTTATTCCAGGAGAGTCTTTATCTTTTAAATATTTTTTTACTGACCTATATATTTCTTTTGATAATTTTTTATCAGAAATTTCACACAAAATGGGCATCACTTGAGAAGTTAAATCCATCATTAAATTTTTTTCAATTGAACATCCAATTTTATTTAAATTATCATCATAGTGTCCATTAAAAAATTTATAACCTGTATTTGTGATTAATATTTCATTATCTCTAATCATATTTAAAATATGTTTAGACTTTGATTTCAGATCAATTATTAAATCATCAATGTAAATATCTGTTTTTATTCCACTTACTTTATTTTTTACCGAATCAAAATATTTTTTTAGTAATTTTTGTTTTTCATTCGGAGAATTATAATCAATTCTGTATTGTCCAGGTAAATAGTCAAGAAGAATAACTAATTCTTTCAATATTTTAATTTTCTTAATACCTTTTGATTTTAAGACATTTAAAATTTCAGAAAGTAATTTAAAATTATAAGAATAAAAATTAAAGAAGCATACACTTCCACCATTTATTCTTGCCATATCGTAAGTATCGTTCCAATCAGCTCCTTCAAGCAACAGAATATTTTTATTATTAACATTATAAAATGATGATAATTGTTGAATAAGTAGGTGCTCTAATATTGAAGAGGTATAAACTTTATTTGAAACTGTTTTTTGATGATTTCCGTGACTAGAATTCCATTCTGGATCAATAACCTTACTTCTGTATACAAATTGATCTTTCCAATATGTAATTTCTTTATTCAAAATTTCATAGTCTCCTGTTTGATTAAGATAAAAATTTAAAACAAAAACTGGCCATGCTGCATGATCACACCATGTTCTTGGGATATTATTTCTATCAGCTTTAAATTCACCTTTCTTTTCTCCTATTATTGTTGCATTCGTTCCATCAATTCTGATGCCCTTAAAACAATTTATAATTTCATCATGACCACTTTTGGGGTCAACTAAAAAAATTGAAAGCAGATCTTGCCAAAGATCTCTCCAACCTCTACCACCTCTGCCATAACCATAGTCAGGTAAAAATGAATTTCCATAAATTTGTCTACATTTAACTTGAAATTGTATCCACTTAACCCAATTGTTAAATTGTATATTTCCTGTTTTGATTAAATTTTTTGATATTTTATTTTTCCAAAATTTAAGAGTTTCCTTATATGAATTGTCAATATTACTAACATTTGAATATTTTTTACAAATTTTTTTTAATTTATTATAATCATTAGATATTCCATGAATTACAGTGTAAAAACTTTTTTTGTTGGGTTTAATTTTAATTGTGTCAAACTTAAATGCTGCGATTGTATCCACACCATGTAATTCAGAGTTATTCAGTTTTGGAGGATCTTCGTTGAAATATATACTTTTTGGATTATCCAGGTTACCAGAGTTTCCTGTAAAATCATTTAATCTAGTCCATATTTTTTTTACATTTTTTCCATTTTGAAAAGCTTTAACGTAATAATTTGTGTTATTGACAACATGACTTGATTCATCATGAAAAATTTTAGGTTTTACTCTTACGCAGCTATTTTCAATGAAGCATTCTTGAAACATAGTTGTAACCTGTCTATGATCTCTGTAATTATCGGCTGATCTTCCAAATATTGGTAATGAATAAAAAGGAGTAATTGAAATATCTTTTGAACCAGTATTTGTAACTTCTATTTTCATTAATTCGACATGATTATCTTCCTCAGGTACAAATATTGTTATTTTAACTTTTACTCCTAAATTTAAATTTTGTCTCTCTGTAATAAATGCTCCAATTTTTCCATAAACTGAATATATGTCTATATTTTCATTAAATAACTCTGATTTTTGAAAAGAACTTTGACCGGTTGCTGACCAAGGTAATTTATCATTAGCTTTAATCCAGAAATTTCTTGAAGCATTAGTTTTTTTAATTTCTTCAGTAACTGTTGGTGTAGTTAAATAGGAATGAAAATCTCTACATATATCACCTTTAAGATTTGGAGTAACAAAACACTTCATTCCATAAGTGTTCATTAAAGGAAAGTATAATACAGGTAAATTAATTGCATTTTCAATTTTAAATGAACCATCCTCATCGGTAAATTCCCAATTTAGATTATAATTTAAATTTTTCATCTATAATTTTAATTTTATCAACTTATTTAACTAACAATTTTTCAAGATCCTCAAGAGATTTACCTTTGGTTTCGGGTATTTTGAAATATACAAAAATAATGCCCAAAAGGGCAAAAAGACCGTAAATCAAAAATGTTAGTGATGAACCTAAATTAGAGAGCTCCCAAGGAAATAAAAATTGTACTACAAAACTGACTGAAGAATTAATTAATCCAACAAATGAAATGGCTATTCCTCTAATTTTATTTGGAAATAATTCAGATAACAAAACCCACATGACAGGTCCTAAAGAGATTGCAAATGATGCTACAAAAGATAATATTGCAATTAATATAATTAAGGAATTTGCTTTAATTGCTAACTTTATTAAATCTGATTCATATTTATTGGCAATTTTTTCTCCAAAAATATCTTTGAGTGCTTGTTTGAATAAAATATCATTTGAGTATTCAATATTTAGAATTTTATCAATTTTTTCTGAATTAGCAATTTCTTCAGGAAGATTTAAAAATGAATCATCAGAAATTTTATATGTTGCTTTATTGAAACTGTATGATAAAGTTAACATTGAAATTGTTATGAGAGTAACTCCAAAAATCAATAAAGGTCTTCTTCCGATTTTATCAATTAAAGATATAGCTAAAACCGTAAAAATAATATTTATAACTCCTATTAAAATCGCTTGAGAAAAGGAAGCATTTGTTCCAATACCAGTTTGTTCAAAAATCATAGGAGCATAAAAGAAAACAGAATTTATACCTGTTATTTGCTGTAAAATTGCAATTACAATCCCAATAATTAAAATTTTATTGAAAATTGGATTAAATAGTTCTTTGTAATTAAATTTGTTTTCGTTTGTTTCAGTAGAAAGTGAAAATTGAATTTCTTTTATTTCATCATCAATGTTTGTGCTAGTGGAAAGTGATTTTATTACTTTTTTAGCTTCTGAAACTTTATTATTCATAATTAGCCATCTTACGCTTTTTGGAACAAAAAATAAAGCAATTAAATATAAAATAGCAGGAATAAATTCTACACCCAACATAATTCTCCATGAATTATTATTTAAAATAGAATTATAAAAAATATCATTATTGGATAAATTTAGTATGAAGTAATTTGAAAAAAAAGCTAGAGATATACCAATAACAATATTAAGTTGATTGAAAGAAACCATTCTTCCTCTTATTTTAGGGGGTGAATTTTCAGCTATATACATCGGAGCAATAATAAGTGAAGATCCCACCCCAAGGCCACCAATCATTCTCGCAATTATAAGGTGAGTAAAATTTATAGAAAGAGCAGAATATATTGCTGATATAGCATATAATATAGCTGAATATTTTAATATTAATCTTCTGCCGTATTTATCACTTAAAGGTCCAGCTATAAACATAGCGAGTGTTGATGTAAGAGTTAAAGAGCTTACCGCCCACCCAAGTTGAATCTTAGATAAATTAAAATCAATTTCAATAAACTTAATTACACCTGAAATAACTGAAGCATCGAATCCCATTAAAAGGCCACCTAATGCAACAATTAGACTAATATATACTATTTTATATTTATTTTCGTTCATAATTTAGGTTGGAATGCTAAAATAAAAAAAATTAATTTAAAGTACATTTATTTTATTATATTGGTTAAACTTTAAAATTTAAATAAAACTTTGTTAATTTTGAAGCCTCTAATTTAATTAATTTGTTCACTCAATATGTTTTTCATGAAAAAAAATATTTTAAAGGATGCTGATATAATTATCTTTGGTGGTCTTGGAGATTTATCCTTAAGAAAAATAATACCTGCCATTTTCTACAGGCTTGAAGCCGGACAAATAAACCTCAATAGTAAAGTAATATTGGTTTCAAGAAAAAAATTACTGATAAGTGAATTCAATAATATCATTGTTAAATCCTTAAAAAATAAAATTTTAAAAATTAACAATATTCAACTTAAAAAATTTCTTAAAATATGTTTTTTTTATTCAGCAAATATTTCAGATGAAAATTCATTAAATCAACTAAGCAGTTTATTAAGAAACGACAAAAATATAATTAGAATATTTTACTTTTCCACACCTTCAAACTTATTTTCAACTATTACTGATAATTTAAAAAACAATAATCTTATAAATTCTAGTTCTAGAGTCGTTCTTGAAAAACCTCTTGGAAATAATTCAGATACTTCAAAAAAAATAAATAATGAAATATTAAATTTTTTTAATGAAAATCAAATATTCAGAATAGATCACTATTTAGGTAAGGAAACTGTTCAAAATTTAATGGTCCTTAGGTTTACCAATAATTTATTTGAGAATGCATGGAATTCACAAAATATTGACAATGTCCAGATAACTGTAGCTGAGGAGATAGGAGTAGAGTCGAGAGCATCTTATTACAACAATTATGGAGCACTTTTAGATATGGTTCAAAATCATTTACTTCAATTAGTATGTCTTGTTGCTATGGAACCTCCTAATGAACTTACTGCTGACAATGTTAGAGATGAAAAATTAAAAGTTCTTAAATCTTTGAGACCAATTACAAAAGAATCTGTAGATAATTGTATTGAAAAAGGTCAATACACTAGAGGTAAGATCAATGATAAAAAAGTAAAATCTTATTTAGAAGATATTAAAAAATTTTCATCAAATACAGAAACTTTTGTAGCTATAAGGTTGTATATTGATAATTGGAGATGGGCTAGCGTTCCATTTTATTTAAGGACAGGAAAAAGAATGAGTAAGCGTAAATCAGAAATTGTAATTAATTTTAAGAATATTCCCCACAATATTTTTCCTAACAAAAAGCAAATTACTAATAACAAATTAATTATTAAACTTCAACCTGAAGAGAAAATTGAACTTGTCCAAACAGTAAAAATTCCAGGTCCTGGAGGATATAGATATAAACCAACCTCATTAGTTTTAGATTATAGTTCATCTTTTAAGGACAGGTTTCCTGAAGCCTATGAAAGATTATTAATTGATGTAATTAGAGGTAATCAAACATTATTTATGAGAAAAGATGAAGTTGAAGCTTCATGGGTATGGATTGATTCAATATCTAAATCATGGGAAATTAATAATACTCCAAATAAATTTTACAAGGCTGGCTCTAATGGTCCTGGAGAAAGTATATTAATAAATAATCATAGTTGGCATTAGTAAATATGAAATTACAAAAAAGAATTTTTAGAAATATTGAATCATTAGAGAAAGAACTTATTGATCAAATTAAAATTTCAATTAATGATGACATAAAAGAAAATGATAAATCAATTATATTGTTATCTGGAGGAAATACACCAATAAATTTATATAAAAAACTATCATTAGAAAAGGAATTACTTTGGGACAAAGTTTACGTTGGATTAGTTGATGAAAGATTCGTGAAAAATAATTCAAATTATAGAAATGATAAACTCATAAAAGAAAATTTATTAATCAATTTTGCAAAAAATGCTAATTTTATAAGCTTAATTTATGATGAAACTTCTATAAAAAAATCCTTAGAAATAGCATTGGAAAAAAATAATATTTTTTTTGCTAGAAAATCTTTAGTATTACTAGGAATGGGGGAGGACTACCACACAGCATCCCTATTTCCATTTGATTTTAATTCAAAAAAAGGATTAAGTATAGATTCCAAGTCAACAATAATTAAAACAGAAACTAAAAGTTATCCTAACACTAGAATTTCTCATACATTTTCAAGTTTAGTTAATACCAATCGACTTTTTTTGTACATTACAGGAAATTCAAAATTAAATTGCATTACAAAATCTGAAAATAGTTCAATGAATGTTAATAATCCTATTTCATGTTTCATTCATAATAATTCTAAATTAATTGAAGTTTTTTGGACTAAATAATTATATATGAATAAAATAGTTAGAAGTGTCACTAAAAAAATTATAGACAGAAGTAAAAAGTATAGAGAAAAATATTTATCTCAAATGATTGGAAACAAAGATTCCATATCTGATAGAAGTTCAATTTCTTGCGGTAATATTGCTCATGCTATTGCTGGCTGTTCAAAAGCATATAAAAATGCATTATCAGATAATGAAATAAATAACATTGGAATTGTAACTGCATATAATGACATGCTTTCCGCTCATAAAACCTATGAAAATTATCCAGAAATAATAAGAAATTTTGCTCGTAAATATAATTGTGTAGCTCAAGTATCTTCTGGTGTTCCAGCTATGTGTGATGGCGTTACTCAAGGAGAACCAGGTATGGATTTATCCTTGTTTAGTAGAGATGTCATTGCTCTTTCAACTGTAATTGGATTATCTCATAATGTATACAATTCAATTATTTGCCTTGGGATATGTGATAAGATCGTACCTGGACTTTTAATTGGAGCTTTAAAATTTGGACATTTACCAACTATTTTTGTTCCAGGAGGTCCTATGCAAACTGGAATTTCTAATGAATTAAAGGCAAAATATAGAAAAGATTTTGCAAAAGGCTTAATCTCAAAAAAAGAACTATTAAAGGCTGAATCTAAATCTTACCATTCTGAGGGAACATGCACATTCTATGGTACCGCAAATAGTAACCAGATGTTAATGGAAATAATGGGAATTCAATTACCAGGATCTTCGTTTGTTAATCCCAATAATAAACTTAGATTATTACTAACTGAATATTCAGTTAAGTTATCTAAAAAAATATCTGAAAAAGGTCGAAACTATATTCCATTATTTAATGTAATAAATGAAAAGTCAATTGTTAATGCAATTATTGGTTTACTTTCAACTGGAGGTTCAACAAATCATACAATTCACCTAATTGCAATTGCAAAAGCAGCTGGGATTCAAATTACTTGGAATGACTTTTCCGAGCTTTCGTCAGTTGTTCCTTTACTTTTAAAAATATATCCAAACGGATCCTTAGATGTAAATCATTTTCATGATGCTGGTGGAATGCCATTTTTAATTCAAGAACTATTAAATGCAGAAATACTTCACAATGATGTTAATACAATTTTAGGAAATAATTTATATGATTTTACAAAATTTCCCTCTATTATAAATTCTGAATTAAAATGGGAAAATTCTTCAGAAAAGTCAAAAAATCCTAGTATTTTAAGAACTTTTAGTAATCCTTTTTCTAATAATGGAGGGATCAAAGTTTTAAATGGTAATCTTGGTAAATCTATAATTAAAATTTCTTCTGTAAAAAAAGAACATTTGATAATTACAGCTCCAATTATTATATTTGAGGAGCAACATGAACTTATTAGTTCTTTCCAAAAAAATAATTTAAATAAAGATTTTATCGCTGTCTTAAGATTTCAAGGGCCAAAAGCTAAAGGTATGCCTGAATTACATAAGCTTACTCCAATATTAAGTATTTTACTTAACAATGGATATAAAGTTGCCTTAATTACAGATGGAAGAATGTCAGGTGCCTCAGGACGCGTTCCTGCTGCCATTCATTTGTCACCAGAAGCTATGGATGGGGGATTGTTATCAAAACTAATAGATGGAGATATAGTTACTTTGGATGCTACTAAAGGAATTTTGAATTGTCATAATGAAGAAATTATATCTTTAAGAAAACAAAAAAAATACAACAATTATCAGGAAAATTGTGGAAGAGAATTATTTAATAACTTTAAAAAAACAATTACATCAAGTGATGAAGGTGCATCAATATTATTCTAGTCATGAAAAAAAATAAAATAAAATTTATTCTTCAAAATAATCCATTAATACCTGTAGTTAAATTCAATTCAATGGATGAAATTGATATATTGATGTCATATTTAGCTAAACATAAAATTAATATAATAGAAGTAACTTTAAGAACAGATGTTAGTTTTAAAGCAATTTCCTACATAAAAAAAAAATATGATAAGTTCGTTATAGGCGCAGGAAGCGTAATAGATAAAAATCAAATTTTAAAATTAATGAATATAAATATTGATTTTATAGTTATGCCAGGGTTTGATTTAAAATTAATAGAAATATTAAAAATAAATTCTATTCCTTTTCTTCCTGGTGTAATGACTCCTAGCGAGATTTTACATGCTATTCAAAATGAATGTTACTATTTAAAATTTTTTCCTGCAAATATTTCAGGAGGTTATAAAATTTTAAAAGATTACGGAGATATATTTTCCAAAGTAATTTTTTGTCCAACTGGTGGTATTAACGAAGAAAATTATAAGAAATTTTTACAACTTAAAAATGTTATATCTGTTGGAGGATCATGGTTACAAAAAAAAATTAATTCTCATTAGAATTTATAAATTTTTAAGATTTTCTTTTTTTCTGATATCATAATAATATGTATTTAGGTCAAACTTAAATCATAATTATTTTATCTAAATAAGTATTATCTTTTAATTTATTTCAAAAATTATTATTTTTAATTAATTTCATTTCATATACCAGAATAACAATAATTAACATAGACATACTATAAAAGAAATCTTCAAATGGAATATTTAAAAATCTTATTCCAATTAATTCATTTGAATTATATGTAACTATTGGTTCACTGGAAAAGCTCCCTGTCAAAAAACCATTTATAATGGTAAATGGTATTAAGGAAAATAAATATGAAATATAAAAGTTTGATAAAATTTCTTTTTTTAATGATATGGTAGTAACCAATGAAATAATTGTTATTAAAAAACAAAATTTAGTATATAATTTTTCTCTAAAAATAATAAATAAAACACTTAAGAAAATTATCAATATTATTGTAGTAAAAAAAATAAACTTTTCACTAAACTGATGATTAATAAAAAATTTAACTGATTCGTATATAAAAACACATGAATAAGGAATAATTAAAAAAAATAACCATTCTTCAATTGGGAGATTTAAAAATTCGTAACCTAAAGTAAATTTATCATTAAACGTCCATATTTTCATTTTTGTGAAATAAATATCCCAAGAGATAAAAATAAGAGACATAAAAAAAATTCCAATAAAAAGATTTGCCCAATTTTTATAAAATTTAAATTTAAAATTAAAACTATATAACAAAGGATAAAATATTGTTAGAATTAACAAAAAAGAATAGAATAACTTATAATCAATTAAATACATAAAATTTAATATTTATAATCAAAAAAAGTAAAATTTGCGACAATAAAAAAGTTAATGAAGTTTTTTTATTGAATTTTAATCTTGAAAAATAAATAATTACTTGAATTATATAAGAAATAAGAAACCAGGCAATAAAATTTAAAATAGGAGGATTAATATTATCCCAATACCACCATTTTAAATTTACTGCCACAGGTTCAATAAGATAATCTAATAAAACCATAATTAGTGATGCAATTGCAAACTTTAACTTTATATTTAATTTAAACATTTGAATTATTCCAGACGAAATATATGATAATAACAACCAATTCAATCCAATTGTTATTGGAACATTATAAATTGAATAACCAAGTACAGAACCATATCTATAATTTCCAAAAATATATTGAGTTTTTACACCAATTATTTCAATAAACAATCCTAACGAAAAAATAACAGAGGAAAAGAAAATATATTCAAAAATTTTTTCTCTTCTAATAGTTAAAAATGAAAATATCAAAAAATTAAAATAAATTTGAATAGGAGTGAAATCTAAAAAAAATTTATTGTTTTCTAAGGATAATCCAATTCCTCCAATTGCATGAAAAAAAATAATTATTAATAAAATACAGTTATTTCTTCTATGAGTTAAAATCATGTCTTGATTAAATTGTCAACTATTTTTGCAGAATATAAGGACAAAGGTATACCACCACCTGGGTGAACAGAACCTCCACAAAAATATAGGTTTTTAATACTTGAGAAATTTGGATGTCTTAGAAAAGCAGAAAAAAATTTGTTTGATGAGGGACCATACAATGAACCCATGAAAGAAGATGAGGTTGATTCAATATCTCTTGGATCAGAAATCTCTTCATATTCTAAAAAATTTTTAACATCAATATTTAGTACTTTCATAATTTTTTTAAAGATTATTTCTCTGTAATCTTTAACTATTTTATCCCAATTATTATTTTTAATTGGTTTTACATTTATCATTACAAACCAATTTTCACAACCGATTGGTGCATCACTAAAATTTTCTTTAGATGAAATATTAATATAGATTGTTGGATCATTATTAATTATATTTTTATCTATATTTTCAAATTCTTCTTTATAGTTTGAGGAAAATAAAATATTATGAAGTTTTAAATTTTTATTTGTTTTTTTAACGCCCCAATAAAAGATAATGGCTGAAGTAGATAAGTCAGGACAAATTAAACTTTTAGGCATATTAATTTTTGGAAGAAGTTTTTCATATGAATTAATAATATCCATATTAGAAACTACTATATCGGAATCAATAATATTTTGACCAATTTTAACTCCAATAATTTTATTATAATCAGAATAGATTATCTCATCTACTCTTGTATTAAAATGAAATTTCACTCCTTTGTTTTTTGCAAATTTTGATAATCCTAATATAATAGAATAGATACCATTAGATGGAAAATACGCACCAATATTAAATTCATAATGAGGAATTACATTTAAAATTGCTGATGCTTTATAAGGGTTAGATCCGTTATAAGTAGCATATCTATTAAATATTTGGGTAAGTTTACTATTATTAAATATTTTTTGATTTACCGTATTCATAGTTTTAAAAATATTTAAAGTAGGTATTAGTAAAAGTGATTTTAAGACTTTAAAACTTAAAAAACTTGAAACTTTATGTAAACTTTTTTCTAAAAAAATAAAACTTGTATTGTTATAAATGTATTTTGATTTATTTAAAAAATTTATAATTTTTTTTTCTTTTATGTTAAATTTTTTGGAACATTCACTAGCAAAATTTTTTATATTTGATCGAGCTACTATGTATGTTTTGTCATTAAAAAAATATTTACAAATTTCATCAAGTTTCTTTATTTTGATGTAATCTTTAATATTTTCATTTTCTAATTCAAATAGTTCATTTAATAAAATGGGTTTAGTTAATAAAGAAGGTCCCATATCAAATCTGTAACCATTTTTATTCATTTCTCTTATTTTTCCTCCTGGATATGAATTTGCTTCATATATGTGAGTTTCATAACCTTTTTTATTTAATCTAATAGCTGTAGCTATACCTGATATCCCTGAACCAATTATAATTGCTTTTTTCTTTTTGATCATAACGTTAGAAAATAAATTATTGTTATTATCGAAATTATTACATAAAATAATTCTGCAAAATTATTCATTTTATCATATCTAAACCAACTTGCAACCAAAATTAAAGGAATTTGAAAAAATGATCTAATGAGTGAGCCTGAAAAAGATAAATTAACTACCTCTTGAATGTTTTTTGAAACTACAATGTAAATATTTGCTGGAAAAACAATTATCAATAGGAAAATAATTATATAAGATCCAAAAGTTCTAAATTTTTTAAAAATTATCAATAACCCTCCAGTTATTTCTATAATACCTGTAAAATAAATTATAAAATTTTTAAAAGGAATAAATGGAGGAATAATTAAATAAAAAAAATTAGAATTTATAAAATGTTTAATGCCTATATATATGTAAAATATTGAATAAATATATAGTATTAATTTTTTTATGAGGTACATTAATTATGAAAGTTTAATTAATTTGAAAAAATGAAATATTTTTAAAAAAAATATTACTTGACGCTTAACCTTTTGATGCTGCAACCCACTGGCTTAGTGTAGTTTAATATTAATGGTTGTTTGTTAATCATATTATAAATTGCATCATTTATGTAGAAATTAGTTACA
>MDTB01004769.1_pt1 | contig 25763 bp, 30 predicted proteins | sample 811161 | NCBI WGS metagenome assembly MDTB01 (sample SAMN05326650, study PRJNA326480) | marine metagenome | isolation source: seawater | place: Mediterranean Sea | collected 2009
AATGCAATATTAATAATTATTGGGGGATAGTTTAATTGGTAGAACAGCGGGTTTTGATCCCGTCAGTCCAGGTTCGAGTCCCGGTCCCCCAGCCATTTAAGATGTTTAGAAATGTTTAGATTATTTTTTATATTTTATATTTATATTTTTACTTCGATATCTTACGGGTCTGAAGAAATGGGTAATGATTTCATTCTACAGTTATTAGAATGGAATATCGATTATAAGAAACTTGACAATTTTAAGTCTGGCGCTGGATGCATTTCTAAAGACAGTTATAAGTATCAAGCCTTGGGTTTAAGTTATAATTTAGCTGACATAAATTTTGCAAAAAAAATTGCTTTAGAAGGATGTGAACAAATGAAAAAAAAAAATAAGATCCTTAATGAGTGTAAATGCGAAATTATATTTATAAATGATAGTTTTATAAAAAAGGAATAATTAATATATGAAAAAAATTTTTGATTTTAGTAATTCACTATTAAAAAATTATAAAAATTTTAATATTGAAGATATAGAAATTATGATTTCAGAGAATACTAATGTTTCAGTAAAATCTCGTCATCAAAAATTAGAAAATATTGAAAGATCAAACAACTCAAGTATAGGTATTAATATTTTTAAAGATAAAAGAAAGGCTACACTTACTTCTAATAATATAGAAAATACTGACGCAAAAGAATTTTTAGAAAAAGGTAGTGCTATGGTAAAATCAATGCCTGTTGATGAGTTTAGTGGTTTAGCTGAAAAAGAAGACTATACTGCTAATGTGGAAGATTTAGATTTAGAAGATACTATTTGGTTAGATGATAAAAAACTTTTAGATCAAGCCTCTATAGCTGAAGAAAGCATGCTACAAAATAAAGGAATTACTAACTCTGAAGGATCTACTAGAAGTTTTTCAAAAAATACATTTAGTATTATCAATTCTAAAGATTTTCATGCCAGTTATAATAAAACTTATCACTCTATATCTTCTATTGCTATAGCAGGATCAGATACTAATATGCAAAGAGATTACGAATATTCTGCTGCTATACATTCAAATGATTTAGTTTCAGCTGAGAAAGTAGGATTATTAGCTGCAAAAAGAGCTACGTCTAGACTAAACTCTAAAAAAATAAAAAGCTGTTCTTTAGACGTAATTTTTGAACCTAGAGTAGCTAAAAGTATCTTATCTTCTTTCTGTTCTTGTGCTTCAGGGTCTTCAATTGCAAGAGGAACAAGTTTTTTAAATAATAAATTAGATTCTTTAATATTTAAAAATAATGTTTTAATAACCAATAATCCTAAGTTAAAAAGAGGCATAGGTTCTGCTCCATATGATGGTAATGGTATTAAAAATGAAAATATATCTATAGTCGAAAATGGTAGATTAAAAAATTATTTTTTAAACCTCAGGAGTGCTAGGCAATTAGAAATGAAACTTAATGGTAATTCCTCTCCATATAACTTAATACTTAATAAGGGAGCCGACGCCCTAATAGATATTTATAAAAATATTAAGAATGGATTTTTAGTGACTGAAATGTTAGGTATGAGTTTTAATCCATTAAATGGTGACTATAGTAGAGGAGCAGTAGGATTCAAAATTGATAATGGTGAAATTACTTATCCAGTTAGTGAAGTTACAATAGCAGGCAATTTATTAGAAATGTTAAAAAACCTAACACCAGCTAATGATTTATTAATCAATGATAACATTAACAGTCCCTCAATTCTAATAGAAGGAATGACATTAGCAGGTTTATAACTTATGGAAATTAAAATTTATAATATTTTTCTATATATATTATTTCCTTTTATTATTATTTTTTTTTTTTTTAGAATTTTAATAGGTAAGGAAGATAAAAATAGATTTTTAGAAAAATTGAGTTTTATTTCAAAAAAAAGGCCATTAGGAAACCTTATTTGGTTTCATGCCTGTAGTGTAGGTGAAGTAAGATCTGCATATACTTTAATAAAAAGTTTTTCAAAAAATAATAATAAAATACTTGTTACTACAAATACCTATTTATCTGCATTAGATGTAAAAAAAAACTTTACTAAAAATGTAATACATCAATATTTACCTCTAGACCTGAGTTTTTTTATTAAAAAATTTTTGAACCACTGGAGACCCAATAAAGCCGTTTTTGTCGAGTCTGAAATATGGCCTAATTTAATTTTTAATACTCATAAATCAAAAATTCCTCTTTTTTTAATTCAAGCTAGATTTTCTAATACAAGCCTTAAAAGATGGAAACTATTCAAAAGTTTTTTTGAAAGTATATTGAACAAATTTTCTTTAATCATTCCCCAATCATTATTAGACAAAAATAATTTAGAAAATTATACAAAAAATTCAATGGATATAGTTGCTAACCTAAAATTTAACTCTGATAAACTTAAATTTTCTTCAAAAGAAAAAATTAAATTACAAAAAATTATTAGTAAAAAAACGATTATATCAGCAGTTAGCACCCATGCAGGAGAAGAAGAAATAATACTTGATCAGATAAAAAAATTAGAAAGTAATAATACATTATTAATACTGCAGCCGAGACACCCTAATAGAAATAATAAAATAATTTCCATAATAAAAAAGCATAATTTATCGTTTAAACAAAGGTCAAAAAAGCAATTACCAAATAAACGTACTAGAATTTACTTATTTGATACTTTTGGAGAAACAGGTTTATTAATGTCAATTTCAAATATAATTATAGTAGGTGGTACTCTTGTGCCCATAGGAGGTCATAATCTAATAGAAGCAGGTCAATTTGGTAAAAGTATAATAGTTGGACCGTATATATATAAAATTGAAGAAATAGTAAATTATTTTAAAAAATATAAAGCTATAGAAATATTAGATAAAAATGATCAACTGCATCGAATCATAAATAAACTTATTAATAATAAAAAGTATACTCAAAAATTAAACTCAAATGCTAAAAGTTCAACATTAAATTTTTTAAACTTTTCAAAAATTATATTAAAAAAAATTGGTAATATTAAATGAAGACACCTTCCTTCTGGTATGCAAAAAAATCATTTATTTCATCTATACTTCTACCTTTATCATATTTCTGGCTTTTACTTTCTTTTTTTAGAAATACTTTTAAAAAAAAATACTTTTTTAAAATTCCTATTATTTGTGTAGGAAATATTTTAGCTGGGGGAGGTGGTAAAACACCGCTAGTAATAGAAATATGTAAATATTACAAAAAAAAAAAAATATTCATGTTGTATATAAAACATATAAACATAAAATTAATATGAATGTATTAAATGTAAATCAAGATAAAAATAATACTTTTGATGACGAAGCCATTTTAATCTCAAAATATGCTAGTACTTGGCTATGCAAAAAAAGAGTATACGGAATAAAAGCAGCAATAAAAGCAGGAGCAAATTTAATTATTTTAGACGATGGTTTACAAGATATATCCATTAATAAAGATGTAAATATACTCGTCTCAAATCAGAATCAGGGAAATGGAAACAATAAGATTATTCCAGCTGGCCCATTAAGAGAACCAGTAAAGTCTGGGATAAAAAAGAGTAGTTGCCTATTTTTTTATGGAAAAAAAAGTAAAATAAATGAATATTTTAAAAAATATAATAAAAATATTTTTTGTGGCAAGATAAAAATTGATAAAAAAAATATTAGTAAAATGCATAATAAAAAAGTTATAGCATTTGCTGGGATTGCTCACCCTGATAACTTTTTTAAAACTCTTACCAATCATGGTTTGAATTTAATTGACTCAATTCCTTTTCCTGACCATTTCAATTATAAAAGAAGTGATATAAATAAAATATTACTAAAATGTAAAGAACAATCTGCAATTCCTGTCACTACTTATAAAGATTATGTTAAAATTCCTGATGATGTTAAAAAAAGCTTTTCTGTTGTAGATATCCATATAATATTTAATAAAAGAAAGTTTTTTAATTTTATAAATAAAAGAATTAATTTTTATGTTTAAAAAAATGATAGATTTCTTCATTGGAATAGTTTTATTAGTAGTTTTTTCCTTATTAAAAATAATAGGTAAAAAAAATGCTTCTAATATATGTGCTATATTGTTTTCTAAAATGGGTCCACTAACTAAATTTGAAAATATTGCAAAGAAAAATATACTCTATGTTTGGCCTCATAAAAGTAATAGCTATGCAAAGAAAGTAACCCATAAAATGTGGAAAAATATTGGTAGAAACTTTGGGGAATTGGTTCATCTAAAAAGTTATAAACCGATAAATTGCAGTGAAACAAAAATTATTGGTTTAAAAAAAATAAAACATATCATTTCACTTAACAAGAAGAAGAAAAAAGGAATAATATTTTTTTCAGCTCACTACGGTAACTGGGAATTAGGCCCTATAATCATAAATAATTTAAACCTTAGTCCATTATGTCTATATAGAAAATCAAACAATAAATTTGTAGAATACTTATTACAAAATTTAAGAGCTTCAAATGGAAGTTATGTTCCAAAAGGTGATATAGGTGCGAAGAAATCTTTTTTATGGTTAAGAAAAGGCAAAAGCTTAGCAATGCTAATGGATCAAAAGTTAAATGAAGGACCATTAGTTAATTTTTTAGGAAAACCTGCTTCAACAGCCAGTTTTATTGCAGAAATTGCTATAAGAATGAAACTAGATATAATACCTATAAAATTTTCTAGAAATAAAAAAAATCAAAATATAATTACATTTTATAATAAAACTATTTTACCGAAAAATAATCTAAGTAAAGAAAAAAAAATAGAATTTATTTTAAAACAAATTAATGACATAATGAGTCTTTGGATTAAGACGAAACCTGAATACTGGCTGTGGATACATAGAAGATGGCCTAAAGACCTTTACCTATAAATTTATAAAAATAAATTATTGATTTATTAATAACTGAGGATCTATTCTAATCCCTCTAATATCCATTCTCCAATCTAAGTGAGGACCAGTAGACCTTCCAGTAGAACCAACCCTCCCTATTTTTTCTCCAATTTCTACCTTATCTCCTACCGCAACAAAAATTTCTGATAAATGTAATAAAGAAGAGGTTAAGCCCAAACCATGAGATATTATGATAGTTCCTCCAGAAAAAAAAAGGTCTTTCTCAGCTAAAACTATCACACCATCGCTAGGAGATACTATTTCCGTACCTTCCTTATTTGCTATATCAATTCCGTAATGAGGTCTTTTAGCTATTCCATTTAAAATTCTTTGACTACCATATACACCAGTAATAATTCCTTCAACTGGCATTATAAATCCTACTTTATAGTATGGATAATTATAAAAAGTTTTCTTTGATTTTTTTATTAAAGCAGTTTCCACTTTTATTCTATCATAATAACTTTTAGGCGGAGTTACTTTTTTTTTATCTAAATTATTTATTCTTTGTATTTTATATTTTCTAGTATTTACATTTATCACTTTTTTAGTAGTTTCACCTGATTCATATAATACTTTTATTATTGATTGAGGCTTATGTTTTCTATTAAATCCAAATAAAAAATTTCCAAATTCATCAACAGGAATTTTTTTGTCATCAAGAAAGACCTTTGCTTTCTTTTCTAATTTTCCAAAAACTAAACCTCCTTGAATATAGTTTCCTTTAAGGTCAAAGGAATTAGCTTTTTCTAATAAAAAAATAAATAAAAAAAATAAATAAAAATATTTACTATTAATCATCATATTTTTTTATTTTAGCTATCGCTTTTCCATCGGAAAAATTTAATATTACATCCTTATAATTTTTAAGCATACGCAAATTCTTAATTAATTTATTATCTGTACCTTTGACAAAAACGAATCCTTTTTCCAGCCATCTTTCATATGAAGATGATTGTAATACCGTAATTTTATTATTCATGATATCTGATTTTTTTTTAAAGAGTACACTAAAACTTTGTTTAAAGTAATTAAATTGTTTAGCTAAATTTATATTATACTCTTTAATTTTTCTATCTTGTTTCAATAAATTCATGTTATTAATTAAACTTTCTACTCTTTTCATATAATTAGAAATAAAACTTTTAATTTTTTCACATTCATTGTTTAATTTTTCTTCTAAGCCAGATAAAAATATTTTAGGTTCTACAATTCTAGCTTCTAAAGTGTCTAATTTATATATTTGTAAATTAATTAAATTATCTAAATAATTTTTTTTATTTTCAGATAAATATTGTATTTTTTTCCATAATTCCTTTTTTTCTGGCACTACCATATCAGCTGCAGCAGTCGGTGTAGAAGCTCTAGAGTCGGCTACAAAATCTGATATAGAAAAATCAGTTTCATGACCAACTGCTGATATTATTGGTATTTTTGATTCATAGATAGCAATAGCTATCTTCTCACTATTAAAGCTCATTAAATCTTCTAAACTACCACCGCCTCTTGCTAAAATTATAACATCTGGCTTTATATCTAAAAGATTAAAGCCTTTAATAGCATTTTCAATTTCTTTCTCAGATGCATTTCCTTGAACTGCTACTGACCATAAAAGTATATTACTTGGAAATCTCTCTTTAATTCTCTTTTTCATATCCTCTATAACTGCACCTGTGGGAGAGGTAATTATTCCTATTTTATTAGGTATATATGGTAACTTTTTCTTTTTTTTTTTCAGAAAAAAAACCAAGATTTTCTAATTTTTTTTTTTCTCTGCTCAATTAATTTTAGTAATGCCCCTTCACCTGCAAATGAAATATTTTCAATTATAAAGTTATAGTTTGACCTAGGCATATATGTACTAATTTTTCCCAAAGCTATAACCTCTAAACCTTCTTCAGGCATTATTTCTAGTAAACTAACTCTGCTTTTCCATATTATTGAAGATAAAGTAGCCTCTTCATCCTTAAGGGTTAAGTATATATGTCCTGATTTTGCCTTAGTTAATCCAGAAATTTCACCCTTTATTTTAACTCTACTAAACTGAGATTCTAAATTGGTCTTTATAGAAAATGAAATTTCAGAAACAGTATATTCTATGATATTTGACATATTTGTACTTAGCTGTAATTATACAACATTATCACATGTTAGAAAATTTTAAAAATATGAATGTACTCGTATTAGGAAATGGAGGAAGAGAACATTCAATATGTTCTAATTTATATAAATCTAAAAAAATTAATAATCTATGGTGTATGCCTGGAAATGCAGGAATTAGCAAAATAGCTAAATTTTACAAATTAAATATTGATGATAAAAAAGAAATACTAGATTTTTGTATTAAAAAAAAAATAAGATTAGTAATACCTGGATCTGAAGAATTTTTAGCCAAAGGAATAAGCGATTGTCTTAGATTAAATGGAATAAATGTTTTTGGTCCATCAAAAAAAAGCTCTTTGCTAGAATCTTCAAAAATTTTTACAAAGCTCATTTGTAAATTAGGAAATATTAATACTGCTAAATGGAAAATAATAAATAACTATCAAACAGCTTTAAAAAAAATAAAAGTATCGAAATTTCCAATAGTAATCAAATTAGATAAATTAGCGGCTGGTAAGGGCGTTTTAGTCGCTAATAACTACGAAGAAGCAAAAAAATTTCTAACTAAAGTCAAGCAAGGGGAAATTGGGGATAAAAGTTCTAAAATAATTATAGAAAAAAAACTTGAAGGAAAGGAAGCAAGTTTTTTTTATGTAGTTGATGGTAATAACTCTAGATTTATAGGAAGTGCTCAAGATTATAAGAGAGTAGGAAATGGTAATACTGGACTTAACACCGGTGGTATGGGTTGTATTTCTCCTTCTCCATTTGAAAACAAAAAAAATATTGAATTAATAGATAAAAATTTTATCAAACCAACTATTAAAGCAATGAACTATTTGGGTTATCCTTTTAAAGGAATATTATATGCAGGTCTAATGTTTACTAATTCTGATATTTTTTTAATAGAATATAACATTAGGTTAGGTGATCCTGAGTGCCAAGCTCTTATCGCACGTTTAAAAAATGACTTTTTAGATATATGTATTGCCACTGAAAAAAATAAACTCAAGGATATAAAAATTAGTCTTGATAATAAAAAAAGTATTTGCATAGTAATGGCAAGCAAGGGATATCCAGAAAATTATAAGCCAGGTTATGTAATAAAGGGGATAAAAAAATTAGATAAGAACATAATAATTTATCATGCAGGCACTAAATTAGATAAAAATAAGAATATTATAACTAGTGGTGGAAGGGTACTCAATATAGTATGTAAAGATAAAACTTTAAAAAAGGCCAAGTCAAAGGCATATAAGTTAATAAAAAATATTAAATGCAATAATCTTTTTTACAGAAGTGATATAGGTAATTAATTTTTTTTTCTTAAATTTACAAAAAAATATTCAAATAGCTTTGAAAATTTTTCCTCCCCAATACCTCCATATATATCTGGTTTATATCCCTTAAAATTCTCATTAAATAATTTAATACCATTACCAGTTGGTAGATTATTATTATATAAGCCAAAATAAATTGAACTAATAAAGTATTTTGAGATAGCAAAACTGCAGTATGTGCATGGCTCAAGACTAGAATAAATTCTAAAACCTCTTAAATTATTAGTTTTTAATTTCTTTGCTGCTTTTTTAATTGCTAATATTTCTGCATGAGCCAGAGGATCATTATTTTGCTCAACTAAATTATGGGCTCTTGAAACAATTTTATGGTCATCAAAGATTACTGCTCCTACTGGAACCTCATTTTTATTTAAGGCTTTTTTTGACTCTTGGTATGCTACTTTTACTATTTGTGTTAGTTTCAATATAATTAATAATTAATATTTTTGTGTACTAATGAAGAAAAAACCTTTAATTGGATTAACGCTTGATCTAGAAAATAGTAAATCATATTCAAAGTTTCCTTGGTATGCTATTAGACAAAATTACTGCACTACAATCTCAAAAATGGGAGGTATTCCTCTACCTTTAGTATATGATATAAACTCTATAAACACAATGATTGAAAAATTAGATGGTTTCATAATCACAGGAGGAGCATTTGATATTAATCCCTCATATTTTTCTGAAAAAAAAAAATTTAGTACTATTATAACTAAAGATAAGAGAACAGATTATGAAATAAAATTATGTAATAAAATATTAGAAAACAACCTTCCATTACTCGGAATATGTGGTGGTCAACAACTTATAAATGTAATATATGGCGGTACTCTTATTCAAGACATAGACAAAGAAATTGAAACTAAAATAAAACATGAACAAACTAATCCTAGAAATCAGACTAGTCATAAAGTTAAAATTATTAAAAATACTTATTTAAACAATATAATTTCTGAAAATATAATTAAAGTTAATAGTGCACATCATCAAGCCGTGAAGAATATAGGGTTAGGTCTTAAAATTAATGCAAAAGCAGAAGATGATGTTATAGAGGGAATAGAAGACCCTAAACTTAATTTCTGTATAGGTTTACAGTGGCACCCTGAATTCCTAATAGAAGAAAGTGACAAACTAATTTATAAAGAATTTATTTCTAAAGCAAAAAAAAATGCTGCAAGATAAAATAATTCTTATTGCTCTCAATAAACCCAAAGGATTTATTTGCACTCATAGAGATGAGTATAATAGAAGAAAAGCTATTGATCTAATTCCAAAAAAAACATTAAAAACAATCAATGGGAAAATTCATTCAGTAGGAAGGCTCGATTATAATTCTCAAGGTCTATTATTACTTACTAATAATACTAAAATAAAAAATTATTTAGAGTCTCCATCAAATAAAATTATAAGAATTTATAAGGTTAAAGTTCAGCAAATTGTAGATATAAAAACTATTAAAAAAATTCAAAAAGGTTTAATTATTAATAATATGAGTTATAAAGTAAAAGCTATCAAAGTGATTAGTACAACTAAATCTTATTCATGGGTGCTGATAAAACTTGAAGAAGGTAAAAATAATCACATTCGAAAAGTTTTTCATAAACTAGGCTTTACTGTCAATAAACTGATAAGAATACAATACGGACCTGTAAAATTATCATCACTTAAATCTGGTAGTATGAAATTTATTAGTCCCTTCAAACTTAATTTAATAAACCTATGAAAATAACAACAGGTAAATATAAGTTTAAACAAATCAAATCTATTAAAAATAATAAACTTAGACCTACCACTAATAAAATAAGAAATGCTGTATTTGATATTTTAATTAATAGGTATGCCCTTACAAAATGGGCAAAAGATGGACATTTATTAGATGCTTTTTCTGGTACTGGTATTATATCATTAGAAGGATTTTCTAGAAATATTGCTAAAGCTACCTTAATTGAATCTGATAATCTTATATTTAATAATCTTAAAAAAAATATTAAAAATTTTAATCTAGTTGAAAAAGTGATACTAATTAATTCAGATTTTTTTACTCTTAAACTATCCAGAAGTGAATATTCTTTAGTCTATTTAGATCCGCCATATTTAAGTAATTATACTAATTTGGCAATAAATAAAATTTTAGATGAAAAATCTCTAAAAAAAAATGCAATAGTAGTATGCGAAACAAAAAAAAATCATCAATATTCTAATAATTTATGTAAACATATTGAGATAATAAAACAATACGGAAACACAAGTATCACTTTTTTCAAATTTGATTAAATCCTTCCAAATAATGATTCAACGTCTTTTAATTTAAGTTCTACAAAAGTTGGCCTACCATGATTGCACTGAGAAGAATTAGGTGTTTTTTCCATTAATCTTAAAATTGAGTTCATTTCTTCTATATTTAATTTTTTTCCTGCTCTAATACTATTATGGCATGCTATACTAGATAATATTTTTTCAATACTAGAGTCGTTTGGATTAATTTGACCTAGTCTATGTATTTGTTCTTGTAAGTCTTGAAAAAGGTTATTTACATTAATTTTACCTAAAATAGCTGGAATCTCTCTTACTATTAAAGCATTCTCACCATAATCTTCGAATTCAAAACCAAATTCATTTATTGCTTTCCTATTTCGCAATACAAGTTTTTTACCCTGATCTAAATAAATTATTTCAGGTATAAGAAGTACTTGCCTCAAAATTTTTCTTCTATGATAGTTTTTTTTTAAATTCTCTAAAACTATCCTTTCATGGGCAGCATGTTGATCTACTAAAATAAGGCTATCTTTTGTTTGAGCCACAATAAACATATTATGAATTTGCGCCTTTGCATGGCCAAGTTGATACTGATAATTATTTATTTGATTTTTTTGTTGATCATCAAATAGTTTACTTACTTTTTGTTGGCCTTCTTTAAATAAATCTTCTTTGTTACTTGTAAAGTTATTATTCAAATCTATTTGTACATTTTTTTTAATTTTATTCATCAAATGCTTTTCTGCTTCAATTGAAAACCTTAAACCCATTTTTTCAATCTTATTCCTTATTATTTTTATTATTGAGGAGTTAATAATATTTCTGTTTAATATTCTAACTTCTGCTTTTGTAGGATGAACATTGATATCTAAATAATTAGAATTTATATCTATGTACAAAATAACTACAGGAAATCTATTTCCAGCTAATAAACCAGCATAGGCTGCTTTAATTACTCCTAATAATAATCTATCCTTAATTATTCTACCATTAATAATAATTGTTGTTAAATTCCAATTAGACTTATTATAAGTAGGAATACTTGCAAAAATTTTAATTTGATAATTAGGATATTTTTTTTCAGCATAAAAAGAGCTTTTAATAAAACTTTCTCCATAAATTTCAAAAACTCTCTTATCTAGTCCTTTAATATGATCTCTACCTATAAGTTCAAATTTAACTTTATCATCTTCTAAAAAAATAAATGTTATTTTAGGATTTGTTAAAGAAAATTTTTTAATCAAATTCTTAATAGCCAATCTTTCAGAGTTTTCTGATTTTAAAAACTTTTTTCTTACAGGAAGATGTTTAAATAAATTTTCTACCTTAACTATAGTTCCTACATTACCTTTTGATGGTGCTAAACTAACTTTTTTTCCATATGCTACGTTTAATTTAAATGCCTCTGGAAAGCTTTTACTCCTACTAATGATAGTAAACTCTGAGGCGTTGCTAATTGAATTTAATGCTTCTCCCCTAAAACCTAATGTTCCAATATAATTTAGAGACTCATTTTTCAATTTTGAAGTAGTGTGCTTATCAACTGATATTTCTATATATTTTTTATCAATCCCATTTCCATTATCTGAAACTATAATTTTAGATACACCTCCTGATACAATGTTAACACTAACTCTAGTAGAATTGGCATCAATAGAGTTTTCAATCAGCTCTTTGACTACTGCAACAGGCCTCTCAATAACTTCCCCTGCTGCAATTTCATTTATTATATTCAAAGGTAAAAGTTTTATTTTATTCATTTTCTATTTAATATTTTTTTTATTCTTAATTTAACTTTTTCTACTGCTGGTTGATTAAAAGGATTAATTTCAATTAATTTACCGATTAAGGCTACCTCTAAGAGTAAAGTAGTCATGAGGTTTATAGCTGAGTCAAATTTATCATTCTCTAAATAAATAATTCTTACTGGAACCCCTGCTTTCTTTAACTCAATGGCTGTAGACTCTCCCATTATATTTAACAATTCTCCTATCTTCATATCTTTCAAATAAGCGGGTAGCAAATTATGTTTATTTTTAATTTTAAAATCTTTATACCTTTTTTTGGGAATTATTATTGTAAAAATTAAATTTTTAGGTCCATCTAACCACATCTGTAGTTGGCTATGTTGATCTATTGCTCCTGTTGCAGAAATAAGATGTAAGCCTTTTCCATTTTTTCCTAATGATTCAGTCCATAGCTGCTTAAACCACTTTCCAATATTTATAAAACTGTCTATATAAACTAAAAATACATGACCTACATATTTTTTTTCATTAATTATCTTTGCCATAATTGAGATGGATGTATTACTAGAGTGATTATCAACTGCAAGATTTCTTTTAAAACTTTCATCTACTAATTTTTTCAATTCAATACTATTAACGCCTGATAAATGTAAAGGTAATAGGCTCGTTAAAGAAAAACATGAAAACCTTCCTCCTATACTTTCATCATGATCTAAAACATCAATATTATTTTTAATAGCAATTTTTCTTAACGTTGAATTTGTTTTATCAGTAATAATTATAGTATTTTTAATTAGTTTTTGTTTATTTTTGGACTCACTCAAAATTATATCAAATAAACTTAAGACTTCTAATGTTTCTCCTGATTTGCTTACTACTATAAGTCCAAAGGAATTTTTCCTATTCCTTTGAAAATATTGGTTAACTGTATAAGGATCTAAATTTTCTAAAAATTCAATATTATTTTTATTAAATATACTCATTAACGCCTTGGTGCCTAGGCTAGAACCTCCCGTCCCTATTAATAAAAATTTATCAGTGTTTTCAAATTTTTTTTTAGATTTTTTTAAATTATAAAAAACTTCTTTATTATTAGAAAACTTAAGAAAGCTAAACTTTGAATAGTTTTTATAAATATTTTTTTTAATTTGCACCAATTTTTTATGATGATTTTTAACATCCTTACTATTTGCTAATCTTTTCCATTCATTTGATTCATTAAACATAAGTAAGTAATTAGTACTATTTTAAATTTGTAGCCTCGGTGTTTAATATTTTTTTTAAAATTCTCTTTTCTTTTAACTTTTTTTTATTTTTAAATTTATTTTTATCTTGTTTAGAAATTTTTTTATTAGCCAAAATATCATCTAACCTCATATCCTCGTTATCTAAATTTAAGCTACTATTATCTACTTTTTTTTCTGATTTAGGAGGTCTTAATTGCATATCCGGGGGCATTTCTAAAGGTGCTTTCCTTGAAACTGAAAACTGATTATTTTTTTTTTTTACAACTCCCATCTCCATAAGTCTCTCGTTAGAACATGAAACGATAAATAAAAAAATAATAAAGTGGAAAAAATAATATAAAGAATTAAAACGCATTTTTTTTATAGAAAATATTATCTATTAACAAAACTACTACCCCTAAAGTAATGAAAATATCAGCAAAATTAAAAGCCGGCCAATGCAAATTATATATAAAAAAATCAATAAAGTCTATTACTCCTCCAAAATAAATTCTGTCTATAGCATTTCCTAATGCTCCTGCAGCTACTAAACATAAACTAGTACATAACAGTTTTTTTTCTGAAAGAATAGCTAACAATATTAATAAACTACCAACCACTAATGAAAATATTGAAAAAAAATACCTACCTAATAATCCTCCTTCACTTAACATGCCAAAACTTATACCTGTATTTCTAACAAAAACTATGTTTAAAAGAGGAAATAATTCTATATCATTAAAATTATTATTTAGCATTATTTTTGAAATATAAACCTTTGTACATTGATCAAATGAAACTAAAAGGATTACTAGTAAAATAATTTCAAATAAGCGAATGTTGTAAAAAGATTTAGACATCATTTTTTCTCAACACTAAACTACATCTGTCACATAAACCTTTATTCGATCTTACTTCTTTCTTAAACTGCCAACATCTCAGACACTTTTCATAATTACTTTTATACACAAAAACTTGTATATTCTTTTCATTATTAATGAATGATGAAACAAAACTATTATCAATATTTTGATCAGAGTTTGCCACCTTAAAAGACGAAATAATACAAATATTATCCATTTCTATATCCTTAATTACTTTCAATATATTATTTTCTTTTGTGACTAGTAACACATTAGCTTCTAAACTTGAACCTAGTTTTTTATTATTTCGGGCAATTTCTATGGCTGCATTTATAGTTTTTCTTATCTTTTTAATTTTTTCCCACTTTTCTAAAATATTGCTATTTTCCCATACTGTATCAATATCTTTATATTGTTTTAAATGGATGCTCTCTATATTCTCTAATTTATATTTTTGCCATACCTCTTCCATAGTATGACATATAACTGGAGCATACCATTCAGTAAGTTTTTCTAAAATTTTAAATAAAATTTTTACTTTATTCTTTCTAATTCTATTATCTATATCATTACAATATAAAACGTCTTTGCTAATATCAAAATAAAATGAGGATAAATCTACTGAGCAAAATTCAAATAATACCTTGTAAAAAACATGAAAAGTATAATCTTTTAAAGATTTTTTTCTTATACTTTCAATTTGATACAACCTTGCAAGTATAAACTTATCTATTTCTTCTAACTTGGAATATTCAAATACATCATCAAAATTTGAATGCTGAATATTTCCTAATAAAAATCTAAATGTATTTCGTATTCTTCTATAATTATCATTTAAATTATTTAAAACCTCTTCTCCTATTTTCATATCATCAGAATAGTCAGTGGTAGCTACCCATAATCTTAAAACGTCTGCTCCTGATTTTTTTATTATATCCTCAGGGTTTATGACATTCCCTAGGCTTTTAGACATTTTTCTTCCTTTTCCGTCTAAAACAAAACCATGAGTAATCACACTTTTATAAGGGGCTCTTCCTCTTGTTCCACACGACGCTAATAGAGATGATTGAAAAAAGCCTCTATGTTGATCTGTCCCTTCTAGATATAAATCAGCAGGCCAATTAAGCTTATTTTTTTCTAATACAAATGCATGTGATGAGCCTGAATCAAACCATACATCTAGTATATCTTTTACTGCATAATAATCATGAGGGTCATAATCATTTTCTAAATATTTGTAAGGATCTTCTGACAACCAAACATCAGAACCTCTTTTCTTAACATCTTCTATAATTCTTTGCATTACTTTTTTATCTTTAAGTGCTTCTCCAGTTTTTTTATTTACAAATATAGTAAGTGGTACCCCCCATGCCCTTTGTCTCGAAACACACCAATCTGGCCTATTTTCTACCATACTATATATTCTATTTTTAGAAGACTTAGGTATCCACTTCGTATTTTCAATGCTTTGCATAGCTTTATCTTTTAAACTATTTTTATTCATACTAATAAACCATTGAGGAGTTGTTCTGAAAATAATAGGCTTTTTTGATCTCCATGAATGAGGGTAAGAGTGAGAGTATTCTCTTACGCCTAAAAGACTATTGAACTCCTTTAACTTTTCTATAACTATTAAATGTGCTTTAAAAACATGAATACCTCCAAATATAGGAGTACCTTCCTTATAACAGCCATCGTCTTTTACTATATCTTTAACTAATATATTGTTATCTAATGCTAAGTAATAATCGTCTTCTCCATAACATGGAGCAATATGAACAAAGCCCGTACCTTCATTCTCTTCTACGAAATCTCCTCTTAACAATGGAACGTCATAATCATAACCAATTTCTGAAAAAGGATGCTTGCAAGTAATATTATTCAGCTCTTTTCCCTTAATTACTTTCAAAATTGTAAATTTTTTAATATTGCACCTTTCACAAACTTTGTTGAGTAAAGACTCAGCAACCATATATTTTTTATTTATAATTGTATTAGTTTCTGCATCTAGTACCTTAAATACACAATAGTTTATAGAGTGTCCAAATGCTATTGCTCTATTACCTGGAATTGTCCAAGGTGTGGTAGTCCATATGACTATAGAAGTGTTTTCTAAAAAGTCAGAAGAGCTTTTTTTAATATTAAAAGTAACATAAATAGAAGTTGAACTAATATCTTGATACTCAATTTCTGCTTCAGCTAACGCTGTTTTTTCAATAGGTGACCACATAACTGGTTTCGAACCCTGATACAAAGATCCATTAAAAAAAAACTTACTAAATTCTTGCAAAATAATTGCCTCGGACTCATAATCCATAGTGGTATAAGGTTTATCCCAATCTGCTAAAACAAATAATCTGATAAAAGAGCTTTTCTGTTCTTCTATCCATTTATTTGCAAACTCTCTGCACTCATTTCTAAAGTCTTTGATATTAATATCTTCTTTCTTTTTTCCTTTTTTTCTATATTGCTTTTCTATTTGCCATTCTATTGGTAAACCATGACAATCCCATCCTGGAACATATAAGGCATTATAACCTTCAAACTGCATAGTTCTATTTATAATATCTTTTAAAATCTTATTAGCTGCAGTTCCTATATGAATAGGACCATTTGCATAAGGTGGTCCATCGTGTAATATAAATTTTTTTTTGTTTTTTGAATTTTCTCTTAGTTTATCCCATAAACCTATATCTTTCCAATATTTCAACATTTTTACTTCCTCTGTAGGAAGCTTCCCTCTCATACCAAAATCTGTTTTGGGGAGTAACATAGTTCCATTATATTTGTTATTATCACTCATTTTTATTCCTTATTTTATCATAAGTTATTTCTTTACTTAGTATTCCTTTTATTTCCTCACAATCTTTTTTCATCCTATTAATTAAGTCCTTATCACTACTAAATCTTTCTTCATTTCTAATTTTTTCAACAAATATTACTTTAATTCTTTTTTGATATAAATTGCCAGAGTAATTAAGTACATAAACTTCTAATATTTCTTCTTTCCCATTGTAATGTGGCCTTGTACCAGTAGATACAGCACTCATCCTTAAATTTTTTTCTCCTTGTATATGTACCCAGCATGCATAAATACCACTTTGTGGTGAAATTTGATATAAGTATTTAAGATTAGCTGTAGGAAAACCTAATTTCCTTCCAAGTGCCTTTCCTCTAATTACTTTACCCTGAACTTCCCAATTATAACCAAGGATATTATTAGCTTTTCTAATATTACCTTTTTTTATTGAGTCTCTAATTAATGAAGATGAGTATATATTATTTTTTAAATCTGCCTTTTTCTTTAGAGCTATAACCCTAAAACTTTCCTCTGTTTCATATTGTTTCAATAAATTTATATTTCCTTCTCTCATATATCCAAATCTAAAATCATCTCCAACTATAATATTTTTAACGTTCAATTTTTTTATTAAAAATTTAAGTATAAAATCCTCAGCGGTAATTTGACTAAACTTTTTAGAAAAACTTATTAATAACAATGCATCTATTCCTAATAATTTTAATTTTTCATATTTAGTCCTAAATTTAACTATATTTTTTTTCCATTTTTTTGGATTTATAACTTTTACAGGATGAGGTACAAAAGATAAGACTGCTATTTTAGAATTATACAAAACTTTATACTTAATTAATAATTCTAATAAATGCTTATGTCCTTTATGAATGCCATCAAAATTTCCTACAGCAATACTATAATTATATTTTTTAATATCCTCAAAATTATTTCTTTTAATAATCATTTTTAATAATTTAATTAAATAATATATTTTATATTAATTTCCATCTTACTTGTTCATTGTTTTCATCAATAACTACTCCTTTATCCTTCAAACTCAACAAATTTGCTAGTATAGATTTTTCTGCTGCTGGCCAGAGTCTTTTGTCAGTTGTTTTATAAAATTTACTAACCATCTCTTTTATTGTTGATTGATTTTTAGATAATTCATTTTTAATTTGAGTTTGTCTCATTAACCTATGGGCTATTAAAGCCTTGACAAATTTCTTTGGTTTAGTAATTGGTCCACCATGAGTAGGATAAAATATTTCATATTTATAATTTATAATTTTTTTTAAACTTTTTAAATAAGCTGTCATATTTCCATCAGGAGGAACAATTACAGTTGTTGCCCATCCCATTACATGATCACCTGTAAATAAAATTTTATTTTCTTCTAAACCATAGCACATATGATTTGAGGTATGCCCTGGAGTATGTATTGCTCTTATTGTCCACCCTTTTCCTTTTACTGTATCTCCATCATTTAAATAAACATCAGGCTTAAAAGTTAAGTCATGTCCTTCTTCAAACCTAGTATCAAATTTTTTTCTTTTATATGGCCCGAAGCCAAATGTAGTACACTCTATATTTTCTTTAATAACCATTGCAGCTGGAGAATGATCAGCATGAGTATGAGTTATAAGAAGTTTTACTTTAGTAGCCTTTCTGATGATGTTTAGTAATTTTTCAATATGCTTTTCTTCTAAAGGACCAGGGTCAATTATAGCCAATTCATCTTTACCTATAATATAAGTTCCTGTCCCATAAAATGTAAAAGGGCTAGGATTTCTAGCTAACAACCTTCTAACATTGTTATCTATAGTTTCAATAGCATCATAATTGGCCTTAAAATTTTTATTATAATAGTTTTTCACTTCTAAAAAAATATGTTATTTATGAAATTTTTTATATTTATTAATTACTTTAATTTAAGTAATATTACTATAGTTTTATGGAAAAAATAAATTTTAGACCAACTAAGCCTAAAGATGCCTCTACTTTAATAATCATTAAAAATGTTAAAGAGAAAATCTGTGTGCTTATGGGTCAAAGATCAATGAAATCGAAATTTATGCCTGGTATTTTTGTTTTTCCAGGAGGAGTAATAGAAAAAGATGATTCAATTGCCTTTAAATTTTTTAAACTAAAAGCTAATAAAGCTATTAACCAAAAAGCACTTAAATCTTATTCTAATATACATAGTCAGTCCTTATTACTTGCTGCCATAAGAGAAACTGCTGAAGAAACAGGTCTTTATTTAGCAAAAAAAAAAAATAACCTTAATAAGTCGTTTATTAACAGTGATAGCACTTGGTATGATTTTACAGAAAAATCTTATATTCCTAGCACAAATAAATTATTTTTCTTTGGAAGGGCCATTACTCCATCAAAATTAAAAATAAGATTCCATGCTAGGTTTTTTTTAGCTTTTTATGACGATTTCATTGGAAAAATTAAAACAAACGGTGAATTAGACAATATAGGATGGCTTTCCTTGAAACAAGCAAAAAATAAAAAAATTGCCGATGTAACAGAATTTATGCTAGATGAGATTATTAAATTAAATAAAGATTTTTCTGATATATCAAATAAAAAAGACTTCCCAATGTTTACTTGGAGAAATAATAAACGTTGGATTAAATGGGATAAAATTAATAATTTACAGAGATTTAAATGAGAAGTACTTTTAAAGAAAAACTACACAAAGGACTTTATCAAGAAATTGAAATAAAAAAAAAGATAATAAATAGAAAATCAAAGTATCAAAAAATAGAAATATTTGATACTTTTACTTATGGAAAAGTGTTAGCTCTGGATGGCATTATTCAGATTACAGAAAAAGATGAATATGCTTACTCCGAAATGCTTGTTCATCCTGCTATGCAATTTTTATCGAATAAAGTAAAACGTGTCTTAATAGTTGGAGGAGGAGATGGAGCAGTAGCAGAGGAAGTTCTCAAATATAGTTTTATAAAGAATATAGATTTAGTAGATATTGATAAAGAAGTTGTTGAGTTAAGTAAAAAATATTTTAAAAATATTAATAATAATTCTTTAAATAATAAAAAATTAAATATATTTTATGAAGATGCTTTCAATTTCATAGATAACTCTAAAAATTTATATGATTTAGTCATTGCTGACAGACCAGACCCTGTAGGAGCAGCAAAAAGTTTGTATAAAACCAATTTTTATAAAAAAATTAGAAATATCATGTCTAAAAATAGTTTAGCTATATTTCAGAGTGGAGTACCATTTTTACAGAAAAAAGAATTAAAAGAAATCAAAAGAGATATAAAAAAATATTTTAAATATTCTGGTTTTTTTCTTACAGTAGTTCCTTCTTATATTGGAGGGTATATGGCACTAGTATGGGCATCTGATAATCATAATATACATAAGACAGATAATAGCTATTTAAACACAAATATTAAAACTAAATACTTTAATAAAGATATTCTTCAAGCATCTTTTGCAATACCTAATTTTATAAAAGAATAAATTAAATTAATCTAAGAAAAACTCTTTTATTTTTTTAATGCCATTAAAATTTGATTGATAAGATATAATATAAGATCCTGCTGCAAATATTCTTATCCTATCACCTATTTTAAGGTATTTAGATAAACTATAAAGCTTTTTTTTATATAAAATATCATGGCTATCGCATGACGGTCCAGCAATGATATATTTAATTTTTTTTTCTTTTTTACCTTTAGTAAATTCTATTTTATATTTGATTGCTTCTCCCTCAGTCTCAGCCAAACCACTATACCTTCCTACGTCAAGATATAACCATTTTATATCTGAATTAATCATACTTTTAATCAATACTACTTCACACTCTAAAATACCAGCACTTGCAACTAAAAATCTTCCTGGTTCAGCAATTATAGTATTTGGCATTGCCTCTCCAAAATTCTTTTTTATCTCATTTAAAATACTTTTACTATAATTTTTAATATTTATTTTATTATTACTATAATCCACTGGCATTCCTCCTCCTATATTTAAAAAATCTAATTTAAAGTATTTTTTATAAAACTTTTTATATATTTTTGATGAAGTATTAATAGCTCTTGTCCAAGTATTTTTTAAAAGTTGTTGAGAACCAACATGGAATGATAGCCCTATAGGATTTAATAATAATTCCTTTGCCTTAATTAGTAACATTTCTAATTCTTGTGAAGAGCACCCAAACTTCTTAGAAAGGGGCCATTCAGCACCACCATTAGAAACTTGTAGTCTGCAATAAACATCAGCATTGGGAGCATGCTCTGCAATTTTCGTAAGTTCTTCTTCACAGTCAAAAGCAAATAAATTTACACCTAATTTAAATGCTTTTTTAATTTCTTCTGATTTTTTAATAGTATTTCCAAAAGATATTTTTTTAGGGCTAATATTTAAGTTAATACATTTTTTTACTTCACTAAAACTAGCACAGTCAAAATTAGAGTCTAATTCTCTCAATAACTCTAATATTTTAGTATTTGGGTTAGCTTTTACAGCATAATAAGGCTTTACTCCTCTAAACAACTCAGTAAATGCTAAAAGGTTTTTTTTAATTTCTGCTAAATCATATACTAACTTTGGTGAGGGACTAGTATTTTTATTTAACCAATTTATACACTTTTTTGTCAATTTTAGTTATTCCTCTTTTTATAATTTCTATTTTCTTCCTTTTAGGCTTTAGTGTTTTAATCAAATATTCACTTGCTAGCTCAGGATAAGTATTACCGCACATAAAAATATCAAATGCTATATATTTTCTTTCGGGCCAAGTATGAACACTTATATGTGACTCTGCCAAGACGGCAATACCCGTTATACCTAGTTCTTTTCCAAATCTATGCATATGTAAATGTAGAATTTTGGCTTTTGATAACTTTATAGCTTCTTTTATCATCTTTTTAAGTGGTACTATTTTATTAATAAAATCGCAGTCCCATAAGTCTATTATTATATGCGTTCCAGCAAATACTAAATTATTTTCTATTATGAAATGGTCTTTTGATATATTTTTGTTAGCATATTTTAATTTTTTACTTTTATCTAAAATACTCATAAGACTTACCTCTATTAAATGGTAGGGCTGGAGAGACTCGAACTCTCAAGGATTTCTCCGGGGGATTTTGAATCCCCTGCGTCTACCAATTCCGCCACAGCCCCAAATAATATACTGATAATTTTTAAACTTTTTTTTTATATTATTCAATATATTTTTTTTTATACAAATTAAGTTGTTTTTTAATACCTTGTCGTAATGTTAAACTCTTCATTTTTAAATGTTCAACTTCTTTAGGTATAGGATATTGAAATATTTCTGATATCATATCTCCCTGAGAAATTGCTCTTTTTAATGATTTATCTATGAAATATAACCAATTTTTTGTATCCTCCAGAGCTGAGTCATTTTTTATGGCTATGCCATGTCCAGGAATTAAAAAATTCCATGGCAAAACCAATTTATTTTTTAGTACATTAATCCATAATGGAATATCTGAGTCTGAAAAAGCTGCTGCTCTCCCTTGAAAAAGTAAATCTCCCATAATGTATGTTTTAGTATTAAAGTCATAAACTATTAAATCACCTTTAGTATGAGCGATACCTATATTTTCAATTAGAACTTTTCTATTACCTAGATTAACTTCTAATTTATCATTTATAAAGTTTATATTTTTTTCAGAGATATTAGAAAAATCAATATTATTTTCATTAAAGCCAAAATTTTTAATTAATAATTTATTAATTAATGGTCCTTCTTTTTTAAAATAAAAGTATTCTGTCTTGTCCATATAAATAATAGTTTTATTTTGAATATAAGCTTCAATTCCATATGCGTGATCAAAGTGTCTATGAGAGACTACTAAGTACTTTATTGGGTTTTCAGAATACTTTTGTACCTGCTTTATGAAATTTTCTACAAACTTTTTTGAAGGACCAGTATCATAAACCAAAATAGCTTCACTACCTATAATAGCTACTTTATTTGCTATAGCTCCTTGATTAGTCTGATTTTGTTCCTCATTTTGACCATTATAAACTAAAACACCAGGCAAAATCTCATTTAATAAAATATCACTATTTTCTGCTATACTATAATTTATTACTATAAAAGTGAAAAAAAACGTTACTATATAAAACTTAAATACAAATGCTATCATGAAAAAACTTAAATATTTTATTTTTAATATAATAAAAAATACCATAAAAGTATCAAAGAATAAAAATTCTATAAAATTTCTAAGCTTATTTTCGTTTTTAGAGTCAATACTTATTCCTATACCTCCTGATATATTACTAATTCCTATGGTTTTAGCAAAAAAACAAAAATGGCTTTTTATAAGTTTAATCTGTACTATATTTTCAGTAGTAGGGGGGGTTTTTGGATATCTTATAGGATACTATTTTTGGGATATTCTAGGAAACTATATAGTCAATTTTTATAATGCTGATAGTGAAATAATGCTTTTAAAAGAATATTTTTCTAAATATGGTTTATTTATTATATTGCTTGCAGGTTTTACTCCTCTGCCATATAAAGTTTTTACTATTGGAAGTGGCTTATTATCATTTAACTTTGGTCTTTTCTTGATATGTTCTTTATTTGCTAGAGGATTAAGATTTATATCTTTATCTTATTTAGTATATAAATATGGTGAAAAAAGCTTATCTTTTGTGGAAAAATATTTTTATAAACTTACTTTATTTTTTACTATATTGATATTTATACTTTTTTTTATTTTTATAAATGCTTAATTTATTAGAAAGAAATTTATTCAATAAAATTTTAACAGTTATTGTATTAAGTACGGTACTTTTTTCATTTTTATTAGAATATGTTGCAAATCTTTTTCCCTGCAAACTTTGTTTATATCAAAGATATCTATGGATAATCCTTCTATTAATTTGTACTTTAAACATATTTAAGAATAATAATAAGAAATATGTTGAAATTATAATATTATTTTTATTAGGGGTTATTCTATCTTTAAGCTTTTATCACAGCGGTATAGAATTTGGTTTTTTTAAAAATATAGTTTCATGTAGTTCTGATAATAATATGGTGAATTCTATAGAGGAGTTAGATTATATCATTAGAAATACACAAAATAATAATTGTGCTTATCCTAAATTTCGCGTGTTAAATTTTTCACTCTCAAATTTAAGTTTTTTCTTCAGTACTGCTTTGTTTTTATTGTCCTTGAAAGCTTACAAAAAAAATATATTTAAATAGAATGCTCAAGAAAAAAATAAAAGAGATTATTAGAGTAAATCAAGCTGGAGAATTAGGTGCAGTTCAAATATATAAAGGTCAACTAGCTGTACTTAAAAATAAGCCAATTTCTAAAGATTTACTAGATATGTTAAAGAAAGAAAATAAACACTATGAAAAATTTAATGAATTAATTCTAACTTATAAAGTTAGACCTACAATTTTAAGTCCCATATGGAAAGCAGGAGCATTTGGGCTTGGAGCTCTTACAGCTATAATGGGTAAAAAATCTACTTTAGCTTGTACTGAAGCAGTAGAAGAAGTGATTATTGATCATTATGAAAAACAAAGTAAATATTTAAAAGGAAAAGACTCTAAACTTTGTAAAATTACTGAAAAGTTTTGTAAAGAAGAAAAGGAACATTTAGATTTTGCCAATAAACATGATACAGGTAAAGATTTATTGCATATAACTCTAAAAAAAGGTATTAAAATAATTTCTAAAACTGCAATAAGAATTTCTGAAAAAATCTAAAACTAAATACTAAATGACTCTCCACACCCACAACGGGCTGTTTCATTTGGATTCTCGAAGGTAAATCCTCTTTTAAATTGATCTTCTTTCCAATCAACTGTAGATCCAATTATAAATAGAACCGCACTAGGATCTATTAAAAAAGTTACTCCATTTTTTTTTATTATCTCGTCTTGACTATTACACTTAGACGCATGTACAACATTATAAGTCATACCTGAACAACCACCTTTTTGAATTTCAATTCTCAGCCCTATACTATTTTTATCTAAGTTTACTAACTCTTTAGCTTTTTCGATTGCTTTATCAGTAATATTGACTGTTATTTCTTTTGACATTTTACTCCCTATTACATTAAACCTAATTCTAATTTTGCTGCATCTGTCATATTATCTTGAGTCCATGGAGGATCCCAAGTTATTTCTACTTTAACCTCATTAACACCATTAATTAAAGAAACTACATCCGCAACTTTTTCAGGAATAGTTTGAGCTTCAGGACAGTTTGGTGTAGTTAAAGTCATTATTATATCAATATCATTATTTTCTTTAACATTTATATCATATATAAGACCTAATTCATATATAGAAACAGGTATTTCTGGATCATAAACTCCTTGTAACGCTTCTACTATATCATCCTTTAATTTTTCTTTATTCATATTATTAAAAATATTTTATTATGTCTTTTAAATTAAAAATAAAGTTATCTATATCTTCTTCATTATTATAAATACCAAAAGAAACTCTTAATGTAGTATCTACATTAAAATGTCTCATAGCAGGTTGAGCA